>Ga0209360_1000044_pt1 | contig 122770 bp, 118 predicted proteins | sample SaaInlV_130m_DNA_3_FD_184651 | JGI IMG/M metagenome (GOLD analysis project Ga0209360, IMG submission 184651) | Marine microbial communities from expanding oxygen minimum zones in the Saanich Inlet - SI037_S3LV_130m_DNA (SPAdes) (version 2) | ecosystem: Environmental > Aquatic > Marine >... | reverse complement strand
CAAAATAATGTCTCCCGCTTTGAGTCCAGCTCTGTAAGCAGGCGTGTCATCGATTGGAGAGACAACTTCAATATAGTCACCCTTAGTACCGATCACTATTCCAAGGCCTCCAAATTTACCCATAGTGCTCTCGCTAACTTTGGACTGGTCAATTGGCTCTAGAAAGCTAGAATGCGGGTCTAAGCCATCAACTAGGCCTCTGATAGCGTTATTAAAAAGTGTTTCATCGTCAATATCATCAACATACATCTGCTTGATTTGAGAAAAAACAGCAGTAAATGTGTTTAATCCTTCAAAGAATGAAGGGGAATCAAGGGGTGAGTAGTTATCATCATCTGCAATAGAAGAGGGTGCAATTAAAATAATACTAAATGCAAGAAAAAAAGGTTTAAAAAAAGACTTTAAATTAATCATAGGGCGCTTGAAAGATCTTTATTAAAAAAAATTGAATTTTACTAATACATTATTTATTAATTATGAAGAAATAATATAGTTTTTATGAAGAACATTTTAACTTTTAATTTATAAAGTTGTATGGTCAACTAAAATTGTTAACATAAATCTAATAATCACAGGTGTTTACTAGCAAATTATATGAATAAAATTCTAAAAGACTTCAATTTTATAATTGACCTTAAGGTTGATTGGGGGGATATGGATGCTCTGCAGCATGTTAATAATATTGAGTATTTCAAGTATTTTCAAACAGCTCGAATTGCCTACTTTGAAAAAATAAACTCTAGTGACTTGTTTGTAGAGTCAAGAATTGCAACGATATTAGGTTCAACTCAGTGCAAGTTTATTTATCCACTTTTTTATCCAGATGGTATTTCAGTTGGTGTAAGGGTTGATTCGATGGCAGATCAGTACTTTACAATGAAATATGAGGTTGTGAGTCATAATCATCAAAGACTGGTAGCTATTGGGGATGCCAAAGTGGTTGCATTTGACTATACCAATAATACAAAAACTTTAATACCCGACGATGTCAGAAATACAATCATCGGTTTTGAAAAAACTAAAATTGAGATAATTGGCTGAAACCCTTCCTAATAGGTACTTTTAGGTGGTCTCTTTCCATAATCTTCCTCACTCAAATATTGAGAAATATGCCCCTGTCTTGTCCACAAAAGCTTATAGTATAAGGATTGTATATCCTCTACAGCCGAGTGCTTCACTGCTTCCAACGATAATAGGTTATCTTTCCATATGACAAGTTTTGGATGCCTCTTTGAAGTAATAATAGGTTTATAAATTTGCTCTAAAAAATATAGCCTTTGGAATACTGGTGCATAACTCGAATCCACTAAGGAAAACTGCTTTCCATTAAAAAATGGTGAATCTTCTAAACAATTTTCAACTAAATCAAAATCATTCAGCATTAATTCAAGGGTGTCCTTAAATTCACCCTCACTTTCTTTGATAGAAAGCTGAAAAGTATACAAGCTAATATTATTACAGAACTCAATCCAACTTCTATTTATAGCTTTAATAAGTAAATCTTCGGGATGAAGTTTTGGAGGATATGCTTCATCAATGAATTCGTTAATGACTGCTGATTCAAAAATTACCATATCTCCAACAATCAAAAGAGGTACTTTCTTGAGTGGCGATATAGCCAAAAACCATTCAGGTGGATTTCCTAAATCGATATACTCTATATCGTAATCAATATCTTTATATTGAAGCGTAATGGCAACTCTCTGAACAAAGGGGCATGCTTTAAAACTAACAAGTTTGGGTATTGTTTGTTTTTTCATTTGTTCTTTTCTTTTTTAAAATAGGGAACTAAAAAAACCAGGCATCCAAATAAAAAAAATGTGCTCCCAAACATTGACCAAAAACTTCCAATGCTAGCAATACAAAATCCGATTGCTGAAACAATAAAAAGAATCCATCCTAATAGATTGATGCTTTCATTTTTCATATATTAAAAATTAGTTTACAAATATAGTTGAAATTATAAGTCCAAATCCTTTTAGATGTGTAAGGTATCATTTTCTTTCTATGAAAACCTTGTGCTTACTATGTCAGATTGGGGTGGTGAGATATTGATTGAATATCAATCATTCTACTTATGAAAAAATTTTAACTTAATGGATAATTACATTCTTCAAAGAAAACAGGCTGTTACTGTTTTTTTTGCTTTTGCTTTTGGGTATTTTTTATCGTGCCTGTTAAGAGCAGTCACAGCTACTCTTTCTCCAGTTTTAACTCTAGAATTTGATTTAATGGCGGCAGATTTAGGGCTGCTTGCCGGAGGTTATTTTTTAGGTTTTGCTTCTATGCAAATTCCCCTTGGGTATTTGTTAGATAAGTTTGGACCAAAAAAAATTGTATCGTCGTTCCTATTAATTGCGTTTATTGGAACAGTATCTTTTGCGCTTTCTCAAAGCTTTTCAGGTCTACTGGTTTCAAGGATATTTATTGGAGTTGGAGTGAGCGCTTGTTTAATGGCACCATTAACAGGTTATAGAATTTGGTTTGCAGAAAACCAACAGCAAAGAGCAAATTCTTGGATGTTAATGATAGCTTCGTTAGGACTTGTATCGTCAACATTACCTGTTCAACTTTTATTACCTACTTTAGGTTGGAGATGGATGTTCGGTGGGATTGCAGCATTGATATTAATTAGCATAATTTTAATGTTGGCTTTTATTCCAAAGTGGGATCATCAAAAGGATAAATCTTTGGATAACGGACTAAGGTTAGGTTCATTTTCTGATGTCTGGAAAAATAAATTCTTTATCAGTGTTATTCCGATGGGTTTATTTAATTATGGAGGATTAATGGCGATCCAAACTCTATGGGCAGGGCCCTGGATGATTAGAGTTGCAGGATATACTCCACTTGAAAGCGCTACAGGATTATTTTGGATAAATATTACAATGCTTGTTTCATTTTTTTTATGGGGTTATTTTTTACCTAGGATTACGAATCTTGGTTTTAGTGCATTTAAAATATTAAAACTTGGTTTACCGATTAGTTTTTTGATTATGTCAATTATTATAATTTTAGGATCAAAAGCAGGTGCATTTTATATTACATTATTTATCCTAAGCTCAATCTTCTTAACTGTAATTCAGCCAGCTGTAGGTTTATCTTTTCAGAGTCACTTGGCAGGGAAAGCCCTTACATCATTTAATTTATTAATCTTCTTAGGAGCTTTTATAATGCAATGGTTTATTGGCCTTATAATCGATTTAGTTAAAAGTTTTGGCTATACTGAAATAATAGGATTTAAAACAGCTTTTTCAGTTTTCTTGTTTTTCAGTTTAACTTCTTACATATTCTTTTTAACTATTAATAAAAAATCATAATCTTTTTAATATGAAAAAATTACATAAAATTACTGAACTGCGGCGTATCAACTAAATATTGCGCTCGTAGCTCAGCTGGATAGAGTGTCGGCCTCCGAAGCCGAATGTCGGGTGTTCGAATCACCTCGAGCGCGCCAATATCAAAAAACTAAATAAAATGCATAAAAGTAAAGGAATAGAGCAGAAATTATTAGAGCGTATAAAGCTTTGCCAGTTGCCACCCTTCCAAAGACGAAGTTTGCCATTCGAATGTTACTGGAAAGACTCAATCTTAATTCAAGAACAAAAGCATATTTTTTCCAACCAGTGGCTGGGGTTAGGAAGAGCTGATAGACTAGAAACCCCTGGAGAATATGAAGTATTTGAGCTTTGCAATCAGTCCTTAGTTTTGATACGTGATCAAAACAAAGTTCTAAGATTATATGCAAATACTTGTCGCCATAGAGGCTCAAAACTATTGGATGAAACTGGTCAATGCCAAGCTATTAGCTGTCCTTTTCATGGTTGGACTTACTCACTGGACGGCAATTTAAAGTATGCTAAAACAATGTCTGAAAACCCTAATTTTGACTTTTCAGAGCACTCCTTGATTGAATATAAATTAAAAGAATTACAGGGTTTCTTGTTTGCTTTCCTTGGAGATCAGCCAACAGATTTAGATACTCAGCTTGGTGATTTTTCTGAATTGCATCAGCCATGGTCTCTGTATGAATTAGTTACAACTAGGCGTGAAGTATTTGAGGTGCAGTGTAATTGGAAAGCGTTTTTAGATGTTTTTAATGAATACTATCATTTGAATAATGTCCATCCAACTAGTATCGATAACCTTTACAACGATCCTGAAAAATCAGATGAAACAATTGGAGATTACGCAAGTCAGTTTGGATTTACCAGCGGTACAGGCGCATTACTAGAGACTCATCAATCTAACGCTCTACCAAAAATAGAAAGTTTAGAGGCTCCATGGAGTCTTGGCGCCAGATATAGTTGGGTTTTCCCAAATATGACTTTTGCAGCAAGCCAAGAAGCAATTTGGGTTTACGAAGCGACCCCAATTACTTCAAAGAGCTGTCAGGTTAGACAAAGCATTTGTTTTCCAAAAAATACAACAGAGCTTCCTGATTTTAATGAAAAGTCTCAAGCCTATTATCAGCGACTTAATGACGCCCTAAATGAAGACATTGACGCATTAGAAAATCAACAGAAGGGTCTTAATAATTCACCTTCTATCCAGGGACAATTCTCAACACTAATGGAGGCAAATGTCGCAACTTTTGCTGAGTGGTATGCCAATAAAATAATATGAAAAAATTATTCTTACTTCTTGCTCTTTGTTTTGGAATCTTTTCTGTGCAAGCAGCTACTGAATATGGCACAGTAACGGTTTCAAAAGTGATTAGTGTCTATGACGGCGACACATTCAGAGTAGATATAGACTCTTTGCCTCCTATAGTGGGCAAAAACATACCCATTCGGCTTAACGGGGTAGATACTCCAGAAATACAAGGAAAGTGTCAATATGAGAAGGATTTAGCCCTTGAAGCAAGAGATTTTGTGAGAAGCAAGCTTGCTAATGCAAAAGAGATTAAGTTAAACAAACTTCAAAGAGGTAAGTACTTTAGGTTGGTTGCAGATGTTATGGTAGATGGAGTCAGTTTAGGACAAGAGCTTCTTGAAAATGAATTAGCTTATAAGTACAGTGGCGGTAAAAAATCAAGCTGGTGTAATTAAGAAAACTTTACTGATAAGTTCTTTAAGGTTAATTGAAGTGAGCTTGACCCTCTCTAGACCGAAAAAATTTATAATTTAGCAATGAAAGCTATAAATGTGGTTGCCGCAATAATTAAAAAAGATAACTATTATTTAATAGCTAAAAGAAATCGCCATAAGTATATGGGACTTAAATGGGAGTTCCCTGGGGGTAAGGTTGAAGGATCTGAAACTTTCGAAGAGGCTCTATCTAGGGAAATTCTTGAAGAACTCAATGTATACATTGATATTCACAACAAAATAGCAGAAGAAAAATACAAAGATGATGAAATTGATATTGTCTTACATTATTTTATTTGTACATTAAATAATGGCGAATTGTTACTCTCTGAGCATGAGGCAATAGAATGGGTTACAAAAGAAGATTTTGATAATTATGAATTTGTTGCAGGTGATGGAAATATTACATCACTAATATAATAAAGTCTTTCAAATACTTTATCATTCTCAATCATGAATCATTTATCTTACAAAAAAATCGGAAAGGGCATGCCATTTGTATTAGTTCATGGCTATCTAGGTGGTCAAGATATGTGGAAGTTTCAAGAGGACTTAAAGGATTACTTTGAATTAATTATGCCCTCATTGCCTGGATATGGAGAAAGTGCATTTATGACTGCACCGTCAACAATTCGAGAGAATGCAATCAAAGTTTTCGAGTTATTAGACCACTTAGAAATTGATACTTTCTACTTGCTAGGGCATTCAATGGGTGGAATGATAGTTCAGGAGATGGCTGCACTATTTCCTGAGCGCATCAAAAAATTGATCTGTTTCGGAACTGGCTCAATTGGTGTCTTACCCAATCGATTTGAAACGATCGAAGAGTCTAGAAACAAAATAAAAGAAGTAGGGATAAAGCAAACCAGAGAAAATATTGCAAAGACATGGTTTGTTAACTACCTGTCTGGTGACGGCTATCAATTGTGCTTGGATGAAGGAGCTAAAGCCACTACTCAAGGGGCATTAGCGAGCCTTGATGCTTGGGAGTCTTGGGATGGGAGAGGGCAACTAGAGAAGATTAAATCACCGACTTTAATTTTGTGGTCAAACAAAGATCGCTCTTATGACTGGAATCAGCAAGAAATCCTTCACCAAGGAATACCTAATTCAAAAGTAGAAATCATAAAGGATTGTGCTCATAACTCTCATATGGAGAAACCAAACTTAGTTAATCAAATTATTAGAGAGTTTCTTTCTTGAACTATGATAAGTTCCATTTTGAGTTATTAGTTTTCATATTGTAAATATATGTTTCAAACATATATATCATTGTGATGTATACTCATGTTTTTCAGACGGCGATTTAACTTTAAAGCAGTTTGAAAAAATTTAATACTAAAGGAGAAAATAATGAAAATAATGAAGAAAACAGCTATCGCAGCTGTTGTAGCTTTGTCAGCTTCTATGACAACATATGCTGAAAAAGTAAACATTGGCGATCCAGGTTGGACTGGTGCAACAGCTATTGCAAACTTACTATCTGCTGTGATTACTGACAAAATGGGTGGAGAGGTTGAGTTAGTTCCAGGCAACAATACAGCCATTTATGGAGCAATTGACAGAAGTAAGGGTGAAATTGAAGTTCACCCAGATGTCTGGCTACCTAACCAACAAGCGTATACAAATGATCTAGTTCCAAAAGGTACTCTTAAATTAAGCTCTAAGAGTTACGAAGGAAACCAAGGTTACTGCGTTTCACAGGCATTTGCTGCAGAAATGAATATCACATCTATCTTTGACTTAGGACGACCTGAGGTTGTTGCTGCAATGGATAGTGATGGTAATGGAAAAGGTGAATTCTGGATTGGTGCTGATGGCTGGGCTTCTGCTAATGTAAACGAAGTTAAAGTCAGAGATTATGGTTTACTTGATTCAGGTATTGAGCCAGTCAGAGCTGCTGAAGCAGTTAAGAATGCACGTGTTCTTGACTCAATTAAGAAGGGTGAGGGTTACGCATTCTATTGCTATAAGCCACACGCTATTTGGGGTATGGCTGATGTAGTAATGCTTACTGAGCCTACTCATGACCCAGAGAAATACACAATGATTCAACCAAAAACTGATGCAGATTGGTATACAAAATCATATGTAGCCTCTAAAGATGCTTTGAAGAACATTCAAATTGGTTGGGGAACTTCATTAGAAGGCAAATCGCCAGCTATTGTTGAATTCTTTAACAATTTCCAACTAACATCTGATGATGTTTCTTGGTTGGCTTATGAAGTATCAGTTATGAAGAGAGATCCAGCTGATGTTGCAAGAGACTGGATGTCACAAAATGAAGATACAGTTGATAGCTGGTTAGGTCTATAATCTAGCTAGTTCGTCATAAAACCGGCGTTTTATACGCCGGTTTTTTTTAATTAATTCTACAAGTCATGCCTCAAGAAAATTCAGGAAGCTTTATTGAAATTAAAAATATCTCTAAGATATTTGGTAACACTTCAAAAGAGGCATTAGACGCCATTACCAAACAACATATTTCAAAGCAAGTGGCTTTAGAAGAGTACAACTCAGTGATAGGGGTTTCTGATGTTTCATTCAATATTAATCCTGGAGAAATATTCTGCGTAATGGGCCTCTCTGGAAGTGGTAAGTCAACTCTTGTGAGACATATCAATAGGCTATTAGAGCCTACAATGGGACAAATTCTAATTGATGGTCAGGATGTCATGGCTCTTAAAAAGAAAGAGCTTCAAGACTTTAGAAATAAAAAAATAGGTATGGTCTTTCAGAACTTTGCACTGATGCCTCATAGATCAGTCATTGATAACATTGCTATGCCTTTAGAAATTAGAGGTATCAATAAAAATAAGAGATATGGCAAGGCTAATGAAATATTAAATATCGTTGAATTGCAGGGATGGGGAAACAAGTACGCCCATGAGCTCTCTGGCGGCATGCAGCAAAGAGTTGGACTAGCAAGAGCCCTTGCAGCTGATCCTGAAATACTCCTTATGGATGAGCCTTTTAGTGCCTTAGACCCTCTTATTAGAAGACAACTGCAAAAAGAATTTATTAAATTATCAAAACAATTAAAGAAGACGACAGTATTCATTACTCATGACTTGGATGAAGCGGTTAAAGTGGGTCATCGTATCGCGATTATGAGAGACGGCAAAGTCATCCAGGTTGGAACCCCTGAAGAAATAGTCATGAATCCAGAGGATGATTACGTTGCCGATTTTGTAAAAGGTATATCAAGGCTTGAGGTCGTTAAAGCTAAATCGATTATGAAGCCAATTGAGTTCTTTGAAAAGCAATATGGTGCTGTTCCTAAGAATGCCATTAAAATGAATGAGAATGATGACTTAAGCAGCCTGATTGAAAACTCTGTTTCAAGTGATATGCCAATCATTATTAGTAATTCAAATAATATTGAAGTGGGTATCGTATCCCAAAAAGACTTACTTGTTGCCATTGTCGAGGGTCAAGATGAGTAAAGATAATTATATCAACACAGACCAAATCAAGGATTTTGTAAAGACAAATCCTGATTACTATATCCATGAGTTTGAAAAGATAAACAATACATCTAAGTTTGTTTTATCGTTTAATTTGTTTGCTTTCTTATTTGGATCAATGTGGTTTGGCATAAGAAACATTTGGAATTGGTCTTTAGCATTCTTAATTATCGAAACCTTTGCCATTGTTCAAATTATAAGAGGTTTTTTTGGAAACATTAGTGCAGAAGCCTACTCCCAAATTGAAAAAATTCAAAAACAAATTGGTTTTCGAGAACAGCAACTTCAAGCCGCCATAGACAATAACTCTGATAAAGTTGAAATGTTCAAAAGAACAATTAAATCTTTTGAGGATTCGATAGCTGGATACCTTCAAGAAGCTCAAAGTATTGAAGCATCAGGAGTTTGGATTGCTATCAGCGGTATTATCTTGTTTCTTTTTATAAGGGTTGCACAGGGCATTTTAGCTAACTCAATTCTAGAGAGACGGTTTTCAGAGTGGCTTTCAAATAAACTGATCAGCCCTGGAATGGAGTTCAAGAACTATTTGTTAAGTATCTCTTTTGCATTGATTATCATTATTTTTTCATCAGTACATTACAGCTTTCCAAATCTTGTAGATCTGTTTGCAGATTTTCCAACACACCCAGATATAAGACTTGCATCAATCGATGGTGTTGAAAGAGCCTTTGATTATGCGGTTATTAAGGGAGATGTTCTCTTTAGTGCAATTACCATTGGAATTCGTTCGGTTCTTGACTCTCTTGAAATGCTCTTTGTGACCACGCCATGGATTGTTGTTATTAGTGCTATTGTTTTAATGACAGGACTTTCAGCTGGGCCAAGAGCAGCGCTCTATTCTCTCTCATTTTTAGCCTATATGGGGTTACTTGGGTTCTGGATTAAAGCGATGACAACGCTTGCTTTACTTGGAACTGCTGCAATACTCAGTATTTCAATTGGAATACCTTTAGGTATCTATTGCTCAACGAGACCAAAGTTCTATGCCTTTATTCGACCTATTATGGACTTTATGCAGACCATGCCAGCGTTTGTATTTATGATTCCAGTAATCGCTTTTTTTGGAACTGGCAAAGTATCTGCGGTTATTATTACTATGATTTTTGGAGGCACCCCAGTTGTCAGACTAACAGTCCTTGGTTTAAAAGGGGTTCCTGAATCAATTAGAGAAGCTGCAATAGCCTACGGAGCATCTAAGTGGTACCTTCTTACGAAAGTTGACCTGCCTTTAGCAATGCCGACAATACTCGCAGGTGTTAACCAAACAGTGATGCTCAGTCTTGCAATGGTTGTTGTTGCCTCATTAATCGGCGCAAAGGGCTTAGGCCAAGATGTACTTGAAGCCCTGCAGTATGCCAATGTTGGCCAGGGAATCTTGGCTGGAATTGCAATCTTGTTCTGCGCTTTAATCCTTGATAGGGTTATACAAGGAAAGAAAAGGGACTAAGCCTAATAGCTAACTAAAAGCCCACTCAAACGCCGGAAGTGCAGCTGAGCCTCCGGTATGAAGAAATAACACTCTGTCTGAAGAGTTGAAGTGGTTTTTTCTGACCAAATCAATCAGACCATCAAAAGCTTTTCCAGTGTAGACAGAATCAAGCAATATAGCCTCTTTCGTTGCCATTAAAGACAGCGCATCTCTCATTCCGTCAGTAGGTATTGCATATCCAGACCCCACATATCCATCGACAACAACAACATCCTCTCTGGTAGGCGTCTTACAGCCGACGTATTCACAGCAATTTTGAGCTAATTGAAAAACTTTATTCTCTTGTTTAAACTTAGTATCTTTAATGCTTATACCAATAATTTTTGCATCACTCTGATAGAGCGTTTTTCCTGCAACAAGGCCAGCATGTGTCCCTCCACTGCCCGTTGCTAAAACAATGTGAGTAAATGAGTCTTTATTGGGGTTTTCGATAATCTCCCGCATGCATTCTATATAGCCAAGTTCTCCTAAATGATTACTCCCTCCCACAGGTATAAAATACGGATTAAAGCCCGTGCTTTTTCGATCTTCCATAATTTCTTCAGCATACTCTTTTACATCCCTCTCTTTAGGACATAAGATCATCTCAGCGCCAAAAACCTTATTCAAGAATATATTTCCTGAATTCATATAGGCTTCAGGTGCTTCGGCAAGCCTTTGTTCAAGCACTATGAGGCACTTAATCCCAAGCTTTGCGCATGCTGCTGCTGTTTGTCTGGCATGGTTTGATTGAATTGCACCAACAGTAACCACAAGATCAGCATTATTTTTTATTACATTGGGCAGAATAAACTCTAGCTTTCTTGTCTTATTGCCACCAGTTGCAAGACCTGTACAGTCATCTCTTTTAATAAATATTTGTGGTCCATTTAGCTCTTCAGAAATATTTTTAAGATATTCAATACGAGTAGGGAAGTGGCCTAGATCAATTCGTTGAAATTTGTTAAGCATTCAATAAAGGAAAAGGTTGTTGTTAAAAATGATTCGAATATTTATTTAAAATGATTTTATAGTTAATCTTTTAAGTCAAATGAAAATTATAAAAAAAAGTGCTATTTTCTCACCCTGCAACCAATACAGATACTCTCTATCAAGAGCATGGAATCTAAATAAAAAATCTGCATTATTCATTGGCCTTAATCCTTCAACTGCTGATGAGACCAAAGATGACCCTACAATTAAAAGATCCATGTATTATGCTTATCAGTGGGGCTTTGGAGGTCTCATAATGGTTAACCTTTTTGCCTATAGAGCAACGCTACCAAAAGACTTAAAGAAAGTAAAGCACCCAATAGGGGAAGACAATAATAAGTTCATATTAGAATGTCAGAGAGAATCTGGCATTGTTATTGTAGCCTGGGGCAATGATGGAGCGCTATACAACAGAGACAAAGAGGTCTTAGAGCTAGTTTCTAACCCAATGTGTCTAAAGGTAAATCAATCAGGACAACCAGCTCACCCGCTATATCAAAAAAAGGACATCTCTCCAATTAAATATCCAGTTTAACTAATTAACTAAACCATAAGGACTTTGACACATTAATCAATCAATAATGCATATAATTTGTCTATAAATACTATGCATATCTTCTTAACTAAAATCACTCTCAAACCTCAATGAGAGGCAGTGTTTAACCTATGGAATACATTGTTATTGATCCAGTCCTAGCTGATCTAGGATTTATCAAAGTTTACTGGTATGGAGTTATGTATCTTTTGGCTTTTTTATCTGCCTATTTCTTAGCAAAATATCGCGCAAAATCAAATGATTTGTGGAATATAAAGCATATTGATGATCTCATTTTTTACGGTGCACTAGGCGCTGTTTTAGGCGGACGTTTAGGTTATTTATTTTTCTACAACTTCTCAATATTCATTTCAAACCCGCTAACATTTTTTAATTTTCAAAACGGTGGAATGTCATTTCATGGCGGATTTATCGGTGTTCTTATTGCTATGCTGGTATTCAACAAAAAGTATAAGTTTTCTTTTTTTCAAACTACAGACTTTATTGCACCGCTTGTCCCCCTTGGACTTGGATTTGGAAGAATAGGAAACTATATTAATGGTGAGCTTTGGGGGAGGGTAACGGATAGCTCTTGGGGAGTGTTTGCACCAGACCAGAGCGGACTCTGGGAGCAAAGGTTCCCAACTCAGCTTTATGAAGCATTTTTAGAAGGGCTTTTGTTATTTTCTATACTATGGGTCTTTAGTAAAAAGAATCCACCATTATTTGCAACTTCAGCCTTATTCCTTATTCTCTATGGCTTTTTTAGATTTATAATTGAATTTATTAGAGCTCCTGATTCTCATATCGGTTATCTAGCTTTTGACTGGCTAACTATGGGTCAACTGCTTAGCTTTCCAATGATATTAATTGGACTATATTTATTATATAAATCTTACAATTTAAAAGGTCAAACATGAAGCAATACTTAGATTTTCTGAGACTTGTCAGAGATAAAGGCGCTGAAAAAACTGATAGAACTGGAACCGGCACTAAAAGCATTTTTGGCCATCAAATGCGCTTTAACCTTAATAACGGCTTCCCAATTGTAACTACAAAACGAGTGCACGTTCCCTCTATAATTCATGAACTACTTTGGTTCTTAAAGGGTGATACCAATATTAAATATCTGAGAGATAATAAAGTTAATATTTGGAATGAATGGGCTGATGAGAATGGAGACCTAGGCCCTGTTTACGGCGCCCAATGGCGAAAATGGAAAAATGCTAGGGGTATTGAAATTGACCAAATTCATCAAGCAATTAACCTGATTAATAAATCTCCTGACTCAAGACGGATTATTGTTTCAAGCTGGAATGTTGGAGAGCTTGAAAGTATGGCTCTGCAGCCTTGCCATGCTCTTTTTCAGTTTTATGTCGCTGAAGGAAGGCTTTCATGTCAACTCTATCAAAGAAGTGCAGATATATTTTTAGGGGTTCCTTTTAATATCGCTTCATATGCATTACTCACACATATGATGGCTCAGCAATGTAATTTAGAAGTGGGTGATTTTGTATGGAGTGGAGGTGACTGTCACATCTATACAAACCACTTTAAACAGGTTGATACGCAGCTCCAAAGAACCCCAAAAAGGCTGCCAACTATCCTAATAAATACAAAGCCTAAGAGTATTTTTGATTATGTCTATGAGGACTTTGAGTTGATTGATTATGAGCATGATGACCCCATTAAAGCGCCAGTAGCTGTGTAATCGATGGAAAAACTACAAAAAAATTTCTCCTATGAATTCAATGACATTGGTCTGTTAAAGCAAGCATTAACGCATCGAAGCGTCAGTAAGAATAATAATGAACGACTTGAATTTTTAGGTGATAGTGTTTTAGGGTGTGTCATTTCTGAAGAGTTATATATTCGCTACCCTTTAATTGATGAAGGCCAGTTGTCAAGACTTCGCTCTCATCTAGTCAGAGGGCAAACTTTGGCAAATTTAGCCAAAACGCTTAATATTTCTGAAAGTCTAACTTTGGGGCAAGGTGAGCTAAAAAGTGGTGGTTTTAGGCGTGAATCGATCCTTGCTGACGCATTCGAAGCAATTCTGGGTGCAATCTTTCTTGATTCTGATTATTTGATTGTAAAAAGGATTATTCTTGAGCTCTTTGATGAACTACTTAACCAAGCTAAACCAGAGGACTCATTAAAAGATTTTAAAACTCAGCTTCAGGAATTGCTCCAAAAGAAAGGCTACTCTCTGCCAAGCTATGAGTTGATTCAAACTAAAGGAAAAGATCATAACGCAATTTTTTATGTGAGCTGCACTGTAACTGAGCTCAATCTTAAATCTGAAAAAAATGCTAAAAGCATTAAAAGGGCTGAACAGGCCTGCGCTCAAACAATTTTAGAAGAGATTTTAAACTAATGAATTTTCAGTCTGGTTCCATCGCAGTTGTTGGACGGCCAAATGTTGGCAAATCCACACTTGTTAATGAATTGATTGGACAAAAATTATCGATCACTTCCCACCGTCCTCAAACGACAAGACATCGTATTAATGCAATTGATACTCAACCCAACTATCAAATGATATTTGTCGATACTCCCGGTATTCATATTGGAAACAACAAGGCCATTAACTCATATATGAATCGAGCAGCTAGCTCAAGCTTTAGCGATGTTGACATGATAATTTGGATTGTTGAAGTGTTTAAATGGACAAAAGAAGATGCTAGAGTCATGGAGCACCTCAATAAAATCGATATTCCGGTGATACTATGCATTAATAAGATAGACAAACTTGAGTCAGTAGATAAAATGCTTCCCTTTCTTGAGTTACTGGGTGATAAATTTAAAGCAACCGAAGTTTTTCCTTTGTCTGCATTTGAACGTAGAGACACTCAAAAACTTCGTAAATTATTACTTAAATATCTTCCAGAGCAGGATGCGATTTATGATGAGAATTACATAACAGATCGCTCTCAAAAGTTTGTTATTTCTGAATTCATACGTGAAAAGCTTATGAGAAACCTCTCTAATGAATTACCGTACGACATTACTGTTGAGATTGAAAAGCTTGAACTTGATGGCAAAATGTATAGAATTGCAGCACGTATTTTTGTTGATAAAGCTTCACAGAAAAGCATTGTGATTGGTCAAAATGGTGAAATGCTCAAAAAAATTGGAAAAGAATCTAGACTGACTATCGAGGGTTTTTTAGAGGCAAAAGTATTTTTAGAGTTATGGGTTAAAGTCAGACAAGGCTGGTCAGATGATAAAAGAGCCTTAGCATCCTTGGGTTATGACTAGAGTTGAAAATTCACCTGCTTTTTTAATTCATAGAAGAATGTACCAAGGAAACTCTCTTCTGCTGGATTTCTTTACCAAAGATTATGGGAAATTAAGGCTCATAGCAAGAGGAGCAAGAAGTAGTAAAACTTCACTTCAAATGTTTCAATGCTTAAGCATATCATTTAAAGGAAAAGGGGATTTAAAAAGCCTATCTCAGTGGGAAATTTCAGATAAACCAAGACGCTTACTGGGTAACGATCTTATTATGGCTATTTACGTAAATGAACTCATTCAAAGATTACTTCCTGAAGGGGATGAGCATAGTGAAATATTTGAATCCTATTGGGCTTACATCAATAATATTAGTACATTAGACTCCAATGAAAAGGAGTACAAACTTCGTATATTTGAAAACCAACTATTACAGGATTTAGGATATGGACTAGATTTTGATGATGATATTAATGGAAATACAATTAATAAAGATCTTAAATATGACTTTATTGAGCATCAAGGATTTGTTATTAATGGTAATGGAGTAATATCTGGCAGTACACTTCTACATCTTTCAAACTCAAACGAACCCATTACTAATTCAAAAGAGCTAAGTATTTTAAAAAAAATGAATCGAAAAAGATTAAAATCTCTACTTGGGGATAAACCACTCAAAAGTAAAGAATTGTTTTTTGTTAATTAAGCGTAATTATGAGTATATTTTTAGGTGTAAATATTGATCATATTGCCACACTAAGGCAAGCAAGGGGCACTCGATACCCTAGCCTAGTTGAGGCTGCAAAAATATGTGAGAATTCAGGTGCAGATAGTATTACTCTTCATTTAAGGGAAGATAGGCGTCATATTCAGGATAATGATGTTGAGGAGTTAAAATCCTGCTTAACAACTAAAATGAATTTGGAAATGGCTGCAACTGATGAGATGCTTAAAATAGCCACCAAAATCTTACCTGAAGACTGCTGCCTAGTTCCAGAAAAGAGACAAGAGTTAACTACCGAGGGTGGTCTAGATGTTGCATCTCAATTGGGCAGAATGAAAGAAGTTTGTTCTGAATTAAACGCGAATAATATTAAAGCTTCTCTATTTATTGACGCTGATAACAATCAGATTGAAGCGGCTGTTGAATGCGGCGCACCGATTATTGAGATTCATACTGGTCATTATGCAGATGCATCAACAAGCTCTGAACAACGAAAAGAGCTTAAAAAGATCTCGAACGCATGCAACTATGCTCACAACCTCGGTTTACAGGTCAATGCGGGGCACGGCCTAACCCTTGAAAATACAAAAGCTATTGCTGAAATTGGCACTATCGTTGAGCTGAATATAGGTCATTCAATTATCTCAAGAGCACTATTTATAGGCCTATCAGTCGCTACATCTGAAATGAAACAATTATTACAAGAGGCAAGAAGATTGTGATTTATGGCATTGGATCAGATATTGTAAATATTGAAAGAATTCAAAAAATTCTATTAAAGAATCGAGATGGCTTTATTAATCGTATATTAACTGAACACGAGAGAGCTTTATTCACAAATAAAGCAGACAGTGCAGCTTTTTGCGCCAAGAGGTTTGCTGCAAAAGAAGCTTTTTCAAAGGCTCTAGGAACTGGAATAGGAAGAGTTGTTAGCTTTCAAGATCTAACTGTAAGGAATAACGAAAATGGTAAGCCCTATTTTATGCCTAGTGAAAAACTAAGACTTTACCTGTTAGAAAAAGGAATTAAGCAAGGTCATTTGAGTATTTCTGATGAAAGCAATAACGCAATTGCATTTGTCGTGCTAGAGTCAGACTAGCTCTTAACAATTAAAACGGAATGTCATCCTCGAATTCATCAGGCGCTACTGGAGTAATTGCGGGCGCAGGTTGAGAAGCTTGCTGTGATTGAGGCTGAGACTGCTGTGCTGGAGCACTAGAGTTCATATCATCGCGCCGATCAAGCATTTGAAGTGTACCACTGTATCCACTGATAACAACTTCTGTAGTGTAGCGATCTTGACCACTTTGATCTTGCCATTTTCTGGTCTGAAGTTTGCCTTCAACGTAAACCTTTGAGCCTTTGTCAAGGTACTGTCCAGCAATTTCAGCAACTTTACCAAATAAACTAACTCTGTGCCACTCTGTCCTTTCTTGTTTTTGACCAGTACTTTTATCAGTCCAGGACTCACTTGTAGCTATAGATAAATTACTAATTGCATTTCCATTTGAAGCATACTTAATCTCTGGTTTTGCACCTAAATTACCTACCAAAATTACTTTATTTATCCCGGCCATTCTATTAATTACTCCTGTTAAGTTTTAGATTTAAGCGGCATAAAAAGAATCAAAAGCCACCATATTATTGCTACAAATATGGTGAATAAGAATACACTATTTAAATCGTAAATGTCATAAATAAAACCGCCAATTACTCCCCCAATAAAAGTGCCAATAAATTGTGATGTAGAGAAGATGCCCATAGCTAAACCTCTCTTTGAAGAGCTTGCGGTCCGCGCTAAAAGTGAAGGCAATAAAGCTTCAATCGTGTTAAATGCAACAAAAAACAAGGTCAAAGTAAATAAGAAAACCTTGAAGTTTAAATTCAAACAAAAGAAGATTAATTGGCTTGCTATGAGCAATAGAATACTAATCAATAAAATGTATTTTGTTTTTTTAAATTTTTCAGAAATAACAATTAAAGGAACCATTCCTAAAAATGATAAAAGAACAGCTGGAAGATAAAGTCGCCAATTATCTATCATGCTGACAATTTGATTTTCAATTATTAGTAAAGGCATAACGATAAAGCCAGCAGTAAGTATCAAATGAAGCGAAAAAATACTAAAATCTAGAGCGAGTAATTCTTTTGTGAAGGTTTCTTTAAATGCCTCAAAAGATAGCTTGTAGTACGCAATAGACCTAGTTTGCTTTAAGGAAAACACGATAAGCATAGCGATCACTGAAAGTAGGGCAATTACCCAAAAAAGCCCTGATAGTCCTATCCTTGAAGCGATTATTGGCCCAATTAGCAGGGAAAGCATAAAGGCAATGCCTATTTGAAAGCCAACAAATGCGTTCGCTTTTGCCCTATTTTCTTCACTAACAGAATCAGCTAAAAATGCCATAAGAACAGCTGAAATAGCGCCTCCACCTTGAAATGCTCGTCCAATAACAACTACAACAATATTTGATGTATTGGCTGCCATAACACTTCCCAAAAGAAAAATTAGGAGTCCAACTATGAGTATTGGTTTTCTGCCAAATCTATCTGAGAGGTAGCCAAAAGGTATTTGGAATAAAGCTTGTGTTAGGCCATAAATGCCTATTGCCATCCCAACAAGAAAAGGAGTTGCGCTTTCATAATCTCCTGCATAAACACTCATGACGGGAAAGAGCATGAATAAACCCAGCATTCTTACAGCCATGACTAGCGAAATCTTTAGTGCAAAGAACCTTTCAGCTGAATTCATAAATAAAAAAGATTTCTCTTATTTTTTAACTGAGTAGCCTGGTGAGTAGCTTGGATAACTAGAAGATAAAACTTTTCTAGCATCAATTGCAAGTTGCTCAGCACTAATCTTGTCGTAGTTGTATGCCATAAGATGAAGACTGTCAGGAATCGAAGCGCTATTTGAATAATTTTCAATGATAAATTTTGTACGGTTAATAGCGGCGATATGAGAGCCAATCTCAGTATAATAGATAGCAACATAAAATTCATGCCTTGCAAGAGTATTTCGAAGACCAACAAGTTTGTCTTTAGCATCTTCTGAATACTTAGAATTTGGGAAAGTTTCAATTAAATCAACAAAATACTGATAGGCATCACTAACACTTTCAACATCTCTTTGGGCACTATCAGTAACTAATTTATCCAGTATTGAACTAGACTTGGCTTCAGCCACAACGCCTCTTAAGTAATAAGCATAAGGTATTGGAGGAAGGTCAGGATATCTTTCAATAAACTCATCTAACTCTAGTATTGCTCTATTATATTTTTTTTGCTTAAGTAAGTTATAGGCAATATCTAATCTGGCTTGAATAGCGTATTTAGAGCCAGGGTATGATGATATGATCATTTCATACTGATCAATGGCTTGCTCTAACATTCCATTATCCACTTTATCCTCAGCTTGTTCGTATAGCTCCTTAGGAGTCAAACCATCAGCAACAAGTTTTTTTGTTTCTTTGTCGCCGCCCAAAAGAGAGCAACCAGTTAGAAAAAATAATGCGGCTAGGATTGAGATTAATCGGTAATTCATATTGAGTTTTGAGTAATATCAACGAAACATCAAATTATACTAGTGTGTATTTTTTCTGGAAACCTTTATGCAAAGAACTTATAGCATTCATTGCCATGATTATATAATTACAAGCATATACTCGTAAATCTTACAATTTAATGGCTACAAAACTTTTTCAGATACAATCTCAAATTTCTCACCTATGCAGTGTTCTAGAGGGCTATCTATCTAAAGAAGAGGTTGGGCTAGTTAAAAAAGCGCATCGAATTGCAGATAGGGCCCATTCGGGTCAGTTTAGAAAGTCAGGAGAGCCATACATAAGTCACCCATTATCAGTCGCTTTAATTCTAGCAGAGCTTAAATTAGACTATTTATGCATTGTTGCTGCTATTCTTCATGACTGCATTGAAGACACATCCGTTACAAAGGATGATGTAAAAAATGAATTTGGGGAGCAAGTGGCACATATTGTTGAAGGGGTTTCAAAACTTACCAACCTAGAGTTTACATCCAGCTCTCAAAAGCAAGCTAAAAACTTTCAAAAACTTATCTTAGCGATGTCAAAAGATATGAGAGTAATGATTATTAAGTTGGCGGACAGACTTCACAATATGAGAACCTTAGACTCCATGAGTGAAGACAAAAGAATTCAAAAAGCAAAAGAAACCTCTGAGCTACATGCGCCAATTGCCAGACGCTTGGGGCTGCACAGTATCAGAGTTGAGCTAGATGACCTTTGTTTTAAAGCCCTTCACCCAAGGAAACATCTAATTATCAAACGAAAAATTAATAAGCAATACGGCAATCAAAAGAAAACAATCAGTCTCATCAAGGCTGAAATAGAAAACAGGTTAAAGTTTGAACAAATTAATGCAACAGTCGAAGGACGTCAAAAGCAACCATCGAGTATTTACAATAAAATGAAAAATAAATCTCGAAAATTTTCAGAAGTCCTGGATATGCATGCTTTTCGTATTGTTGTAGAGAATACAAATGCCTGTTATCAGGCGTTAGGTCATATACATAGCCTTTATAAGCCAATCCCTTTAAAGTTTAAAGATTATATTTCAGCACCCAAACCAAATGGATATCAATCCCTTCACACTGTTCTAATTGGACCAAGAAAGATGTTTATTGAGGTTCAGATTCGCTCACATGAGATGGATTTTATATCTGAATATGGAATTGCAGCGCATTGGCATTACAAGAATACTGACGAGCCTTCAAAAAAATTAGCGCGCAACTGGATGGGCTCTTTATTGGACATTCAGCAAAACACTGATACATCAGTTGACTTTTTAGAAAACACTAAATCAGATTTATTTTCAGATGAAGTATTTGTGTTCACACCTGGTGGAAAAATCATACAGCTTCCATTAAGAGCAACAGTCCTTGACTTTGCTTATGCCGTTCATACAAATATAGGTAAAAAAGCTCAAAAAGCAACAATCAATGGAAATGAAGTAGAACTTTCAATGCCTTTAAAATCAGGACAAACGATTGAAATTATTAGTGGAAGGTTCGTAAAACCAAAGCCAAGCTGGCTAGATATTGTAGTTACCTCTAAGGCAAAAACTGCTATTAAAGCTCACCTCAAAGACAATTCCAAGATAGAGCTTGCAAGACTAGGAAAGCTTTTAATTTCTGACGCTTTAAAATTTCAAAACATTAAAATTAATGATGTTCCATTAGACAAATGGAATAAATGCTTTAAAAAGCTCAATTGTGTTGATTTTGATGATTTATATATCAGAGTGGGGCTGTCTGAAATTTTTGTTGCAGTGGTTATCAATAAACTATTGCAAGATATTAATAATGAAACTATTAACACCATCTCTATTGGGCAAACTAAGGGTATGGCTATAAATTTTGCTCATTGCTGCTTTCCCATCCCAGGTGATGAAGTGACGGGCGTTTTAACATCACAAAAGGGGTTAGTTTTGCATCGTTCAAATTGTTCAAACCTAGAACATATTAAGGAAAAAAATGCACAATGGATGGAAGTTGACTGGAAGTCAGATGATAAAGAGCAATTTGAAGTTGGAATTAGTTGCTTGGTTGAAAATCGAAGTGGAAGATTAGCTGCTATTGCAAACACTTTGGCGAATTTGGGAGTCAACATTGAAAATATTGAGCAACAACAAAGATCAGGCTCAAATAGATTATTTTATATTACATTAGTTGTTACCAATATTATTGAACTCAACAGCATCCTTGATAAATTAAACAAACTTCCTCACCTCATTTCTGCAGGCAGACTTTAATTTAAAAAATTGTTTGTATCACAGAGATGAATTGATTAAAATTACTACTTTCAATTTTACAGTCCGTTAACGATAATGATTTGTTGGACCGACTCACTAGAAATAGCCATTTCTTTATCAGATAACTTTCCAGACATTGACCCAAAAACAATTAACTTTGTTGATCTTCGAGAATTGGTATTAAATCTTGATGATTTCGAGGAAGGACAAAGTAAATGTGGTGAGAGAGTTTTAGAAGCAATACAAATGAACTGGATTGAGGAAACAGAGTGAAAATTATTAAGTTTTTAATCTCATTAAGTATCTTTATTTCCTTGTCAGCAAATGCGCTCCTTGAGGTCAATATTATCAAGTCAAAAGAGGCTGCTTTTCCAATAGTAATCGCTCCATTTGAGATCGTTGGAGATTCTAATAATGTTGATATTTCAAAAATTATTAGAGATAATCTCAATCGCTCCGGTCAATTCAATGCTTTAAGTACTGAAGCACTTATTACTAATCAAATAGACTTTAGTTTCTGGAAAGAACACAAAAAAGATGCGGTTGTCTTTGGAAAAATTGAACAAGTAAGTAGCAAGGTTTACAACGTTTATATTTACATTTATGATGTTTTTTCAGAGAAAAGCCTATACCAAAAGAAAATTCGAGTCCACAACAGTGGTTTCAGAAGAATTGCTCATTTTTTAAGTGACAAAATTTATTATGTTCTGTTGGGTCAAAAAGGCTCATTTGATACAAGACTTTCTTATGTTACAGTTATTGAAAATAAAAATGGTGGAAGGACCTACAAGCTTCAAATTTCAGACTCAGATGGTTACAATCCTCAAACAGTAGTAAGATCTTCAAATCCAATCCTATCTCCCGCTTGGTCTAAGGATCAAAAGAAGCTTGCATACGTTTCTTTTAAAAATAATAGATCTGAAGTTTTTGTTATGACTCCGTTTTTAAAAACTATACCGATTAAATTACCTAAATTCGATGGAATTGCCTCTTCACCAACTTGGCATCCGGATGGTGAAAGTATTGCGTTGACTCTTTCTAAAAATGGCAATAAAGATATTTATCTATATGATTTTAAGTCTAAACCAATTCCATTAACTACAAATATTGCTATTGATACTGAAGCTAGTTTTTCTCCTGATGGAAGCAAAATTGCATTTACATCTAATAGAACAGGGCAGGTACAGGTTTATATTAAAAATCTTAAATCAGGAAAAATTTCTAGAGCAACCTTTGAAGGTCGTTATAATGCAAAACCAGTTTTTTCACCAGATGGAAAAGATCTAGCTCTTATACATAGGGTTGGAAAAGACTATAGGTTGGCACTTCTTGATATTGCATCAAGAGATTTAACGGTTATGACACAAAATAAATCCGATGAGTCGCCCTATTTTTCGCCAAATGGTGGTATGATTATTTACTCAACCAATAGGGATAACAAAGGTATATTGTCTATAATTTCATTGCATAACAATCAAACTGTTGAGTTGATGCAAAAAGAGGGTGAAGTAAGAGAGCCAAGTTGGTCAAACTATTCTAATTAAGGAAATTTAAAATGTCAAAAAAAATTCTATTACTATCAAGTGTAATTTTTCTAAGTTCATGTGCCACAACTAACATATCTGAACTAGGTGATAAATTCCTGGATCTAATAAACCCCTCTGATGATGCTACAGAAGTTGCAACGTTAAGTGGAGAGGAAACTCTTGTTGCTATGGATGAAGCTGGCGGATTTACAATTGACGAACTTGAAGAATTATCTAATGATGAACTAATCGCTATTGCTAGAGAAAAAGGCCTAGAAGATCTAATACTTCTTGATGAAGATGGCAACCTTCTAAACAGGGATCAAATTATTAATGCTATTGTTGAAAGTGCTGCTCTTCTTGAAAGCAAGTCTGAAGAATTAGAGTCAATGTCAGATGATGAACTTATTGAAGTTGCTGTAGCTAAAGGGCTTAGTGAAGAGATTGTATTAGATGCTGATGGCAACCTTGCAAATAGAGATGAGCTAGTTGAGGCAATAATAGAAAATGCTGCTGTAACTGAGGCTGCAATCAGTGAGTTTGGTAATAATGCAGACTCATTCACACTTTATTTTGGCTATGATGACACTGAAATTGATGAAGTGGCTACAAGAATAATTATTCAACACGCAAACTTTATGCAAGAGAACCCATCAGTCAACCTTCGTCTTGAAGGGCATGCAGATGAGAGAGGAACTCGTGAATACAACCTTGCACTAGGTGAAAATCGTGCTTTGAGTGTAAAAGAGGTTCTTGGTCTATACAACCTAGATGACAGAATCATAGTTGTAAGTTATGGTGAAGAGCAACCAATCCTAACTGGCAGCAATGAGGAGGCCTGGGAGAAAAACCGAAGAGTAGAATTCTCTTATTACTAAAAACAATTCGTTTTAAAACCAATTTAATTAGATTTTGCGTCGTCTGATGAAAAATATTTTTCTTAGGTTTCTACTTTTTATTGCAACAACATCAATAACCTTTGGATCTTTTGCTAATGAAGGTTTAAATGTAGACCTCGCAATCCTTAAAATCAATAAGGAGGTAAAGTCCTTAAACAATGAAATTCTTTCATTAAAAGATGAGATTGAAGTCTTAAGAGAAAACCAAAGACTTAACTCTGAAAAAATCGCTGAACTACTTCAGATGATAGAATTAAGCCGATCAAACAACGAACAATCAATCAAATCAGTAGAAGCAAGCCCAAGCACTCAGTCGTCTCAACTATTCAATGATGGTAAGAATAGCTTTGTCCTTGGTAACTATGATAAAGCTATCGAGCTCTTTTTAAGTCATCTTAAGGCTTCTACAAGTGACAAAAGTGTAACTGATACTCAGCTATGGCTTGGACGCTCATACTTTTATAACGAATCTTATCTAAAATCTAAAAATGCTTATTTAGATTTTCAAATTAGGGGCATTAATCATCCAAAGTACACAGATTCGTTATACGAATTGTCTAGAGTGCATATAGAACTTAACGAAATTATTAAAGCTAAGACCTTGCTAACTAGAATGCTTGAAGACTACCCTCAACATATTCTTTTCAATAAAGCTTCTGCACTCCTTCAAAACCTTTAAATAAGTGACGATTCAAGAAATTCAAAAAGTTGACTTAACATCTTTTTGTTATCTAAATAAAGAAAGATATCCATTTTTATTAGAAAGCGTTAACCATAACGAAAATAATAGATATTCAATATTATTCGCTTTTCCCGAAAAAAGCATTGTATTGCGAGATTTCTCAGACTTTGATTTTTTGAATGAACTAGAAAGTCACTGTAAGCAAAAAAGCCATGATTTAAACCTTCCTTTTACTGGCGGGTGGTTCATATATTTATCTTATGAGCTCATTGGACAAATTGAACCTACTTTAGCCTCAAAGCTGCAAAAATCTAATATTCCTATTGCTTATGCAGTCAAAATCCCATCTGCAGTCATAACTGACCACAAGCTCGAAAAAACATTTATTGTTGATGAAGATGATGATGATACTCGCATTAATCAAATATTATCCGATATGAGAGCTCTAGAAAATATCCCAGATGAGACGATAGATGGCGAGATCTCAGAGGAAAATGAGGAAAAATTCACTGATGGCGTCAAAAGCAGCCTAGATTATATTGTTGCAGGTGATGTTTTCCAAGTTAACTTATCGAGAAAGTGGTCCTACTCTTTAAATTCAAAGCAAGACTCAGCAACAATCTACAAAAAACTTAAAAAGGCCAATCCAGCTCCATTTTCAGCATTAATTCAATACGAAAATTTTAGTATTATCTCGTCCTCGCCTGAAAGGCTATTTAGTGTTAATGATGGAACTTTAGAAACAAGACCAATCGCTGGAACACATCCCAGAGGAAAAGGGCGCTTAGATGACACCCAAAAAGAAAATCTTATTAGCCATCCTAAAGAAATAGCGGAGCACGTAATGCTTTTGGACCTAGAAAGAAACGACATGGGCAGGGTGTGTGAATATGGAAGCGTTTATGTTAATGAGATAATGACTTTAGAAACATATCCATATGTTCATCACATTGTCTCCAATATAAAAGGCAATCTTCGCAATAATATTGGAATAAAAGAAATAGTAAAAGCATTATTCCCTGGTGGAACAATTACAGGCTGTCCAAAAGTGAGATGTATGGAAATTATTAGTGAGCTTGAACAGATGCCTAGAGAGGCCTATACCGGCTCAGTAGGGTATGTGAGTCAAAACGGTAAAATGGACTTTAACATCCTAATCAGAAGCTTTATCCATAAAAATAACACTCTAACATTTAGAGCTGGTGCTGGTATTGTATTTGATTCAAATCCATTGAGGGAGCTCGCAGAGACGCGCCATAAAGCCCAGGGATTGATTAAGGTTTTTGAGAGTTAATCCTCTAAGGTTTAAACTTTGAAGTCATAGGGTATCGCCTTTCTTTTCCAAAGGCATTGCTACTTATTTTGGGTCCTGGCGCAGATTGTCTTCTCTTGTATTCATTTCGTAAAATTAAAGACGTAATCTTATTGACATTCTCTAAGCTATGTCCATGTTCAATAATTTCATTAACAGACTGCTTTAATTCGACAAACCTCATCAAAATGTCATCCAGAATATCATAAGATGGAAGTGAGTCCTGGTCGACCTGGTTAGGAGCAAGCTCAGCAGAAGGGGGCCTAGTAATTACTCTCTCAGGAATTACCTCAGATATTGTATTTCGATATTTTGAAAGTTTATATACCATGGTTTTTGAAATATCTTTAAGAGGAGCAAAACCGCCACACATATCACCGTACAAGGTAGCATAACCAACAGCCATTTCAGATTTATTGCCTGTTGCAAGAACGAGTTTATGATACTTATTAGACAAAGCCATTAATAAAGTGCCTCTAACACGTGACTGAATGTTTTCTTCAGTGGTATCTATAGAAGTATTCTTAAATTGATCACTAAGTGACAAGTTAAATGAATCAACCATTGAATGGATATCAATACTAGAAAAATTAACGCCTTGCATATTAGCTTGAAATTCAGAGTCAGTTAAACTCATATCGGAGGTAAATTGGTATGGCATCATAACTGCATGAACGTTTTCAGAGCCAATCGCATCAACAGCAACAGCTAGAGTTAATGCAGAATCAATACCGCCTGACAGGCCAATTAAAGCTCCACCAAAAGAATTTTTTTGAATATAGTCCTTTGTTGCTAAAACAATAGCTGAATAAATTGATGATTCATCACTATCTGGAGCTGGCGAGGATATTTTATCAATATGAGTCACACATAACTCTTTAAAGGCCGGCAATTGCAGTGAAACCTCTCCAATATTATTAACAACAAAAGAGTTTCCATCAAATACAACCTCATCCTGACCACCTACCATATTGACATATATAAATGTAATATCAAACTTTAAAGCATAATTTTTACAAATATTTACACGCTCACTTTGTTTATTAAGCTGAAATGGTGAAGCATTAAGAGATACTGCAATATCAATATTAGATTGACATAACTTTGCAATTGGATCTTCAACCCACTGATCTTCACAAATTAAAACACCTATCTTAGTATTCTGACATTCAAAAATAAAAGAGTTATTCCCGGCTGAAAAATAACGCTTTTCGTCAAAAACACCATAATTAGGTAATTCTTGCTTATTGTAGACATGAAGAATTCGATTATTTTGAACAAGATATGCGCTATTAAAAAGTAAGTCATTAGTTTTATTTGGTGCACCAAATAATATTGAGATAGATGAAGGCACTAAATTACAGAAACTAGTTATTTCATTATTAACTTGATTAATAAACCCATTGCGCAATAAAAGATCTTCTGGAGGATAACCAGTCAATGCTAACTCTGGAAAAATAATTAAATGTGCTCCAGCATTATTAGCGTCTATAGTCAAATCTAGCATTTTTTGAGCATTAGACTTAATATCGCCAACAATAGGGTTAAATTGCGCGATTTGTATTTTGATCGGTTCAGATTCAGAAAATATTTTATTTAACTGTTCTTGCCAAAATTTCGCTTTCGAATTATTACCTGTGTTTATAGCGTGCTCAAGTTTAGTGTTTGCAACTACCTCAGCGGGATCTATATCTAGGATATTAGCAATCAACCAGGCGTGTGTTTCACTTAATGCAGCCTTTCCAGAGCTATATTTACTTAGATTTGACTGATTAATGTCATATTCTTTGGCTATTTTATAATCGGAATAACCCGTTTTATCACGCACCATAGCAAGGTATTCGGTTGTTTTAATAATCATCTAAGCTCGTTAATTAAACTATATATTAGTTATTTTATACCACTATAGGTAAAAAATAACTATAGTTATTAAAAATATAAGGAAATAATGCATGTAAGATTTAACTAAAATACATATAACTCATTGAAATATAATAAATAATTTATAAAAAATTTATATTAATTTTTAGCACTACCTGATGTTATTCTTCATGAAATCGATTGATCAACTAAATAAAAATATGAACTTAAGAACTTGAATTTAATTCAACATTTTGATAGTTGAATCACAGGAAATTATTGCTTTTATAGCATTACAGAAGCTTTGTTAGTTGAATTGATTTAAATTTTTTTTAATAATTAATTTGTAATACTTGTTTAAGTAGTGTTAAAATTTTCTGTAATCCTCATTCATTTGTGAAGGATTGTTATACTTTGAAACTCATTAAGGAGATATATATGAAACAATTATTAAAATTGTCCGCTGCTTCATTGTTAGTAGTTGGTGCACTTAGTGTACAAGCTTCTACTTTAAGCGACGTTCAGGCAAAAGGTCACCTATCTTGTGGTGTCTCTAAAGGTCTAGCTGGTTTTTCTTCAGCTGACTCTGCTGGTAACTGGACAGGAGTTGATGTTGACGTTTGTCGCGCTGTTGCTGCTGCAACATTAGGTGATGCGTCTAAAGTTAAGTTTGTTCCTTTAACTGCTAAAGAAAGATTCACTGCTCTTCAATCTGGTGAGATCGATATGTTGTCTAGAAACACTACTTGGACAATTACTCGCGATGCTTCATTAGGTTTGAATTTTGCTGGTGTTAACTACTACGATGGACAAGGCTTTATGGTTAAGTCTTCGCTAGGAGTTTCTAGTGCTATGGAATTAGGTGGTGCAGCTGTTTGTATTCAAGCAGGTACTACTACTGAATTGAACTTAGCTGACTGGGGTAAATCAAACGGTATTGATTATGAGTCTGTTGTTTCTGATACAAATGCACAAACTCTAACAAACTATGAAGCAGGTCGTTGTGACGTTCTTACAACTGACGCATCTGGTTTGTATTCATTGCGTGCAAGCTCTAACGATCCTTCAGAGCACGTTGTACTTCCAGAAATCATCTCTAAAGAGCCTCTAGGTCCTGTTGTTCGTCAAGGTGACGATCAGTGGTTCAACATTGTAAGATGGTCTTTAAATGCAATGATTACTGCTGAAGAGATTGGTGTAACTAGCGCAACTGTTGATGACGTATCAAATAACCCAGAGCGTGAGCGCTTAATGGGTCGTTCTGGTAGCACTCATGAGTACGTTGGTTTGACTCCAGACTGGACTTATCAGATCGTTAAACAGGTAGGTAACTACGCTGAAAGCTTTGAGCGCAACATTGGTCTTAGTACGCCAATCGGTATTGCTCGTGGTGTTAACGCTCTATGGTCACAAGGTGGTATCCTTTACTCACCTCCATTTAGATAAGCAATTATCTAGTTAAAACCTGAACCAGCCTGCTATACTTTAGCAGGCTGGTTTTTTTTTATTTTTTTCGACCTCCAAAGTCCATTTTTAGTAAAATATTCCTACTTTAAGTTTTTAACCTTTTATGAAAAAAATAATCCTCGACTCAATAGATAAATCTCAACACAGAGGGTTAAACTTTCGCAACTTGCTTTATAACAACGAAGCAAGAGCTTTTTTCTTTCAAGCTGTTACCTTTTTAATAGTTATCGCTCTGTTTTATTCTGCAATTGGAAACCTATTTGAAAACATTGAACAAAGAGGCATACAAACAGGATTCTCTTTTCTTAAAAATAGAGCTGGCTTTGACATTTTGCCCTTTCTTGGTAATTATGTTGTCGACTACACTCCAGAATCGCCAAATTTAAGTGTTTTTTATGTAGGACTAATCAATACGCTAGTTGTGGCTTTTTTTGGGATCATACTGTCAACAGTCATTGGTCTTTTAATAGGTATTGCCAGACTTTCAAATAATTATTTAATTTCTAAGCTTGCTGGTGGATATATTGAGCTCTTTAGAAATATCCCAGTTCTTCTTCAAATACTATTTTGGTACAACTTATTTATAAACGCTTTTCCACATCCAAAAAAAAGTTTTTCTTTTTTTGATATCGCCTTTCTCAATCAGAGAGGCTTATACATGCCAAAACCAATCCCTGAAGAAGGCTTTATATTTGTAGCCCTATCTTTATTAATTGGAATTATTACAGCATATTTTATTAAAAAATTCTATAAGAAAAAACATGAATTAACAGGCATCCATACCAGCACCTGGCCCTATACAACTGCATTAGTTCTAGGATTGCCTTTAATAGTCTATTTGATACTTGGAAGTCCACTCCAGTTTGACCTAGCAGTCCTGGGAAAATTCAACCTTAAGGGAGGTATGACCATAGTGCCAGAGTTTTTAGCACTAGCCTTTGCACTTAGTGTCTATACTGCAACCTATATTGCTGAAGCAATCCGATCGGGCATTGAGGCAGTTGACAAGGGACAAAAAGAAGCTGCTGCTGCGATTGGTTTGTCACCTGTTCAGTCACTCAAGCTTATTGTTTTGCCGCAAGCTCTTAGAGTTGCAATACCACCAACAATTAACCAATACTTAAATCTTACAAAGAACTCTTCATTAGCTACCGTAATTGGCTATCCAGAGCTTATGAGTTCTTTTGGTGGAACAGTTTTGAACCAAGTAGGGCAAGCAGTTGAAATCTTAGGAATGGCAATGCTAGTTTATTTAGTAATTTCACTAGTTATATCGTTACTACTCAATTACGTTAATAAAAAGATGGCTATTCAAGGGCGATAATTATGTCAGTATTCGATCAACAAGCAACTAGAAAGCCGCCAATTTCTCAAATTGGGGCCGTATTATGGTTCAAGACCAATCTCTTCTCTTCTTGGGTTAATACAGGCCTTACAGCAGCCTCATTGTATTTGCTTTATTTAATATTCCCTCCATTGCTTGACTGGATGTTTTTTAATGCAAGTTTTAGCTTTGGAACTATTAACTTTTTTGGCTTTGAAATAAAGTTTAGTGAGGAAATGGCAACCAACCAAAACTGTGGCAGGGTGGGCGCATGTTGGCCTTACATCTACGAAAAGCTGTATATGTATACCTATGGTTTCTATCCTCGAACAGAAACCTGGAGGCCTAATACAGTTTTTGCATTAACAGCACTTCTCTTTGTTATTATTCCACTAGTCAAAAACTACAAATACAAAAACAGAGTGATTTTGTCATTAATAGTTTTTTATCCTATAGTTTCGTTCGTTTTAATTTCTGGAGGCTTTGGAGTATTAACAGTTGTTGAAACTCACCAATGGGGCGGACTACTCCTAACTCTAGTAATCGCTTCAGTGGGCATCATTGTATCGTTTCCAATAGGAGTCCTACTGGCACTTGGAAGACAGTCAGAGCTGAGAATAATTAAACTATTCTCAACAATTTTTATCGAATTTGTTCGTGCTGTTCCACTTATAACAATATTATTTATGGCGTCTTTTGTTCTTCCTTTATTTTTAGAGCCAGGCAATAATAGTATAGACAAGCTATTAAGAGCACTTATTGGAATAGCACTGTTTCAGGCGGCATATTTCGCAGAAGTTATTAGGGGAGGACTTCAAGCTATACCAAGAGGGCAATATGAAGCCGCTGATGCAATTGGACTAAGCTATTTTCAAAAAAATGCATTAATTGTACTACCACAAGCATTGAAAATCTCGATACCTAATATAGTGGGTTCGTCAATATCACTATTTAAAGATACAACATTAGTCTTAATAATTGGACTAATGGATATGTTAGCAATGGTAGGATTGACAACAGCTGACCCATACTGGCTTGGTAGGGAAACTGAAGGTTATGTATTTGTAACCATTGTTATGTGGGTTATGCTATATTCAATGTCAAGATATTCGAAAAAATTAGAGTTACGATTTAACACTGAAAATCAAAATTAAAAGGTCATTAAAATGAGTACTAATAAAAACAAAAAAAATATTATTGAAATATCTCAATTAAACAAATGGTATGGAGAGTTTCATGCACTCAAAAACATTGATTTAAAGGTAAAGGAAGGGGAAATAATAGTAGTATGTGGACCTTCAGGGAGTGGTAAATCAACACTAATTAGATGTGTTAATTTCTTGGAAAAATTCCAAGAAGGAAGCATTTTAGTTTCAGGAACTGAATTAACAGACGATGCGCAAAAAATTAGAAAAATAAGAAGTGAAGTGTCAATGGTATTTCAGCACTTTAACTTATTTCCTCATCTAACTATCGTAGACAACTTAACATTAGCACCAATATGGGTTCATAATGAAACAAAGCAAAAAGCAAGGGAAAAAGCACTAAAATTATTAGATAGGGTGGGTATTAAAGATCAGGCAGAAAAATACCCAAATCAGCTTAGTGGAGGCCAGCAGCAAAGGGTTGCAATAGCTAGATCTCTATGCACTAATCCAAAAATAATGCTATTTGATGAGCCTACATCAGCCTTAGACCCTGAAATGATATCTGAAGTGCTAGATGTAATGGTTGAACTTGCAAAAGAAGGGATAACAATGATTTGTGTAACCCATGAAATGGGCTTTGCAAGAAAGGTTGCCAATAGAATTATCTTTATGGACGATGGCCAAATAGTTGAAGAAAATGATCCTGAAAACTTCTTTAATAATGCTGAATCAGACAGATTACAACTATTTTTAAATCAAATATTAACGCACTAGTTATAATAAAAACTGCTCTAGACTCTATCAGAATAAAGATAATTAAAATATATGTTTTAATTCAAATCCTTTTCAATCCCAGATAATTCTAAAACAAGATCATCAGCCCTCATTACAGTTGACAAACTACTAGATACATCTCATTGAGTCTGAGAGAAAGAATTACTTGCCATGATCAAGGAATAATTACCTATTTTGACGATGGAAGAATACTAAAAGGTGAAATTAAAGAAAATATACTAGTTAAAAGGTATTAACAAGATGTGAATCAGTTATATAATTTCGTTATCAAATATAAAACAATATCAAATGTTTAAGTTTTTAAAGAAGGAAGACCCCAAAGTAGTTCCAGAAGCCATACAATCTGAAGACTGGACTAAGGATATAAAGCGCAGTAAAAAGATTGGACATGAAGTAGAGCAATTATCATTTTTATACGAATCTGACAAGCATAATGAAACGATAGGGACTAAGCAGGGACTAAGCAGGGACCATCTAAAAATTTTAAAAAAATGCAAAGATGAAAGCACTGCTTTGGAATTAATGAAGATCCTAAAAAGAACAAACAAATCAAAATTCAAAAATACAATAATTAATCCGCTTATAGATCAAAACTTTTTAGAGTTAACAATTCCTGAAAGTCCAAAAAGTCCAAGTCAAAAATATAGAGTAACTGGAAAGTTTGTAAAGAGAAGGGTTAAAGATTAAGTAAAAAAGATGCCGGCAGCGTCAAAATAGTAGTTTTTATTATTTAAATCACCCTTTCCTTCTAAATATTCGATTTAAGACTCTTTTATAGTTTTGATAACAATTTAGCTGTATACATTAATAAAGTGCTCCTAATTCGTAAATTTAGAGTTCAATATATAACTCATTGATTTTTATATAAATACCTTTGAATTTCAAGTTTTTTTAGTTTATTTAATTCGCATAATTTATATTATGTTAAATAAAGTCATTTTATTACTCTTTTAACATTTTCTACTCTAATATTCATAAATATGGATAATGTGTTTCTTAGTCCCACCTTTCTATTTCCAATGCTATCTTTTTTACTGTCTTAGTCCCAATGTTAGCAATATGCTTATAAATCAAAGAAGTTATCAACTTTTAGGTCTGCTTGTTATTGTATGGGGATCATCATTCCTTCTTATTGACCGTGCACTTTTATTTTTCTCACCTGAACAAGTTGTTGGCTATAGATTAGTAATTGGAGCTATTACAATGTTTTGTATTGCAATCTATTATGGAAAGTTTTTCCCAAGAACAATTACCCCTTGGTTGCATTTTATTGTTTATGCAGTAATAGGCAATATTTTGCCTTATCTCCTTATTGCAACTGGTCAATTAACTATTACTTCTGGCATGGCAGGCTTATTAATGGCGTTTATGCCCCTGGTCACTCTTGTTTTAGCTCATATTTTTCTGCCCAATGATAAATTAAATAGATTCAAAATTCTTGGCTTTATTATTGGGATTTCTGGAGTTCTTTTTATACTTGGACCTTCTATTAACAACGGTAATAACACTCTTTTTGGAATTCTATTGGTTCTTGGTGCTGCTTGTGCTTACGCAATAAACACTATTATTGCTTCTCGACTTCCTTCTTATGACCCGTTGGTATCCAGCGCAAGTGTTCTACTGGTTGCCAGTTTACTTTCTTTCTTTATCTGGCCTAGTATCTTCTTTATTGATTTTTCTAATATCCCTTTAATTAGTGGTTTTAGTATTTTATTATTAGGCGCCCTTCCAACTGGAGTTGCAGCTTTACTCTACTTTATTATTATTAATACAGCAGGTGCTACATTTCTATCCAATATTAATTATCTAATCCCAGTTGTTGCTTTTTTCCTTGGCGCTATATTACTTGGTGAAGATATACTTTGGCAAAATATATTAGCTTTACTTCTTATCATTTCTGGAATTTTTATTTCTAGAATTCGTTCTTAATTTATATATTTATTTCTAATAAATTTATTCTTTTTTTTCAATTACTTATATTTATATTTAACTAAATTTCCTAAATGTTACTTCATCTATTTTATTTATATTCTATATTTAGTGTATATTTACCTTCGTAAGTACTAAATGTAGTACCCTATTAGGAGTTGAGTTTGAACCAGGAATTTCAGGCAGTGAAAGACAAAGCTGCAGATCAAGAAATATTAGTTACCAAAAGAGATGGTTCGAAAGAGTCAATTGATTTAGAAAAAATACATCGAGTTGTTCATTGGGCCTCACAAGATTTAGATAATATTTCTGTATCTCAGGTTGAAATCAACGCACAATTAGCCTTTTTTGATGGGATTAAAACTGAAGATATTCATGAAACGATTATTAAGTCTGCAGCAGATTTAATCTCAACAGATGTTCCTGATTATCAGTATTTAGCTGCTCGATTAGCTATTTTCCACCTAAGAAAGAAGGCATTTAAATCCTTCACCCCGCCTTCTTTAATTGATCATGTTACAAGGCTTACCGATTTAGGTATTTACGATAAAGATATCCTAAATAAATACAATTCCGCTGAATTTGAAGAGCTCAATAATTATATTGATCATTGGCGTGATATGAACTTTTCATATGCCGCTGTTAAGCAACTTGAAGGTAAATATTTAGTTCAAAACCGTGTCACCCGTGAGATTCATGAGTCTCCACAAATGCTCTACATGTTAGTTGGAATGTGCTTATTTCAAGAATACAAAGGTAAAGCTAGAATAAAAATTGTTAAGCGTTTTTATGATGCCTCTTCAAACTTCAAAATCTCACTACCAACTCCAATAATGGCTGGTGTTAGAACACCTACTCGCCAGTTTTCCTCTTGTGTTTTAATTGAAACAGATGACGATTTAGACTCAATTAGTGCTGCTTCTGGTGCAATTGTAAAGTACGTTTCTCAACGCGCCGGTATTGGAATTAATGCTGGGAAAATACGTGCTTTAGGCAGCCCAATTAGAGGTGGCGAAGCTACTCATACTGGATGCATTCCTTTCTTTAAACACTTTCACACAGCTGTTAAATCATGCTCTCAAGGTGGTGTAAGAGGTGGTGCGGCAACCCTTTTTTATCCTTTATGGCATCTTGAAGTTGAAAGCTTAATTGTTCTAAAAAACAACACTGGTACCGATGAAAATAGAATTAGACACCTAGATTACGGTGTTCAATTCAATGGCTTGATGTATGAACGTTTTCTGAAAGACGAAAATATCACTTTATTTTCACCTAATGACGTTCCTGGTCTCTATGATTCTTTTTTTGCTGATCAAAAAAAGTTTAAAAAACTTTATGAAAAGTTTGAAAAAGATGACTCTATTCGTAAACAACAAATTAATGCTCGTGAACTATTTGCAATGTTTATGAAAGAAAGAGCTAACACAGGTCGCATATACTTACAAAACGTAGACCACTGTAATACTCATGGTGCTTTTGACCCCTCTCAAGCTCCGATTAAACAATCAAATCTTTGTATGGAGATAACATTACCAACAAAGCCTTTATACTCAGTCCAAGACAAAGAAGGTGAAGTAGCACTTTGTACACTTTCTGCTGTCAACTTGGGGGCCATAGATAGTCTTGATGAACTTGAAGATATTACTGATATTATTGTACGCTCCCTTGACTCTTTGCTGGACTATCAAGACTACCCTCTTAAATCAGCTGAAATTACAAGCAGCAACAGGAGGACACTCGGTATTGGTGTAACAAACTTAGCATACTATTTAGCTAAAAATGATGCCAAATACTCTGATGGCTCAGGCAATGACTTAATTCATAGAACCTTTGAAGCGCTCCAATATTTTTCTTTAAAAGCTTCAAATGAGATTGCTCAAGAATTTGGTCCCTGCCCTCTTTTCTCTGAGACTCAATATGCAAAAGGGGTAATGCCAATTGATAGCTACAAAAAAGACATTGATCAATTTTGTAATACTGAACTTGAGCTGGATTGGGACTCTTTAAGAAAAAATATTCAAGCAACAGGCCTTAGAAATTCAACTTTAACTGCACTTATGCCTTGTGAAAGCTCATCTCAAATTTCTAATTCTACTAATGGTATTGAGCCGCCAAGAGGCTTTATATCTGTCAAACAATCCAAAGATGGAATTCTAAAGCAGGTTGTTCCTGAATATGAAAAACTGCATAAAAAATACGAACTCCTTTGGGATATTAAAGATAACGAAGGTTACCTTCAATTATGTGCGATTATGCAGAAATTTGTTGATCAATCTATCTCAACAAATACACACTATGACCCATCACAATATGATGGCAATAGAGTTCCAATGAAGCTCTTCTTAATGGACCTTTTAAAGGCTTATAAGTACGGCATTAAAACGCTTTATTACCATACAACAAGAGATGGAGCTAGTGACGGTCAAAATACTACTGCAAAAGGTGATGACGACTGTGAAGATGGCGTTTGCAAACTATAAATTTTATTAATTATGTCCTATAGTATTTTTAATCAAGAAATTAACGACACGCTTAAAGAGCCTATGTTCTTTGGTGAAGCTGTGAATGTTGCACGATTTGATCAACAAAAGTTTGAAATGTTTGAAAAACTTACTGAAAAGCAGCTTTCTTTTTTTTGGCGACCTGAAGAAATTGACGTATCAAAAGACAAAATTGATTTTGGCAAGTTATTACCGAACGAAAAGCATATTTTTATATCTAATCTTCAATACCAAATTTTATTAGACTCTGTCCAAGGACGCTCACCAAATATCGCATTCCTACCTATCGTCTCTCTCCCCGAATTAGAGAATTGGATTGAAACATGGGCCTTCTCAGAAACCATTCATTCTCGCTCTTATACCCATATCATTAGAGCAATTGTCAACGAACCAGGTGCAGTTTTTGATGAAATTATGAAAACTGAAGAGATTATTCAAAGAGCTACAAGCGTATCCAAATACTATGACAAATTAATTAAGCATACACAGGCCTATCTTCTGAGTGGTGAAGGAGAGCATCAAATTGATGGAAAAACGCTTGCTATCAATATGTATTCACTTAAGAGACTTCTATATTTAACAATAATGTCTGTTAATATTTTAGAGGCTATCCGCTTCTATGTAAGTTTTGCGTGCTCATTTGCTTTTGCTGAAAGGAAAGTGATGGAAGGCAATGCAAAAATTATTAAGCTAATTGCAAGAGATGAAGCGCTTCATCTTACTGGTACACAGCACATGCTTAATTTAATGCGTGACGGCAAGGATGACCCTGACATGCAAGCAATTGCGATTGAGTGTGAAGCAGAAGTGATACAAATGTTTAAAGACGCTGCAAACCAAGAAAAAGAGTGGGCTGAATATCTTTTTAGAGATGGCTCTATGATCGGACTTAATGCGCAAATTCTTAAGCAATACCTTGAGTATATTACGAATATTCGTATGTCTGCTCTCAATATGCAGCCAATCTTTGAGCAAACTACGAACCCACTACCGTGGCTTAACCACTGGCTTGACTCCGACAACGTTCAGGTTGCCCCACAAGAGACCGAAATCACCTCGTATCTTGTAAGCGCAATTGACAATACTATTGATTCTGAAGACGAAGATTTTAGCGATTTTAAGCTTTAAGTGTTTAGCATCAAATGTTTAAGATTGATGTCGACAATATTAATGGAAAAACAGAGTCGCTCTATGTATACGGTGAAGACTCTATCTTAACTGAGCTTGAAGCAAACAATGTCTTAGTTAATCACAGCTGTAGACAAGGTCATTGTGGTAGCTGCATCTTAAAACTTGTTAAAGGCGATGTCATTCATCAAGATTGTCTTGTCCCACTGTCTCAAGGCGAAATTCTAGCTTGTCAATCTAGACCAGTAAGTGACATAGAAATTACAACAAAAATTTAATTTTTATCTAGAAAACTTTTTACCTCTTGACTGTTACCCTCAAATATAACTCTTTGTTTTTTATGGTTTATTTGAAAATCATACATTGGGTCATAGTAGTCAACTAAAAGGGATTTAATCAGTGGTAAATAATCATCTAAATCACCATTATTTTGATGATTTTGAAGTGCTATCTTTAACTGAGTTAAGAGTGATTTATATCTTTCCCCTCCCAATCTCTTCTGAATTTTATAAAGACTATTTAGCCAATAGTTTGAATAGTTTTCAAAACCGTATTCTGGATTTTTTATTGCAAATTGTTTCGCCATATCAATAACATAACTTTTTAGGCTAATGCTTAATCTGTCTTCAAGAGTGGCAGTTAATATAACAATTTTAGATTCACGTGCTTTCATTTTTATGGTTTCAGGTATATGAATCATTCCAATATTGTTACCCTCATCTTCAATTAATAATTGACTACATGACTCTTTCTTAATTAATTCAATACTCAGATCATTTTCAAAATCTATTTGTTTTGGCTGAGGTGTGACGTTATTGCCAAAAGCTGACCCTCTATGATTCGCAAGCCCTTCTAGATCTATGCTATTTTCAATCTCATTCAATAATATGGTTTTTCCACAGCCTGTTTGACCTCCAACAACTATAAAATCTTTGTTATTAACGATTCTAGCCATCTCATCAATTAAAAATGACCTTAAGGCTTTATATCCTCCTTTAATTCTTGGATAAGAGACTCCAGATTGCTCATAAATCCACTCTTGTGATATCTTTGAACGCAAACCACCTCTAAAACAAAAAAGCGCTCCTTTGGGGTTTTTATTTACAAAATTAAGCCACTTATCAACTCTTTGCTGTTTTATTGTTCCATTAATTAATTCGTTTCCAAGCTGAATGGCAGAGTTTTGACCTTTTTCTTTGAAGCATATTCCAATTTGATGTCTTTCACTATCATTCATTAAGGGATAGTTATGTGCTTGAGGAAACGACCCTCCAGAGAACTCTATTGGTGCTCTTATGTCAAGTAAAGGGAGGTCTGCTTTAAAGACATCAGAAAAATTATCAATTTCTTCTAGTTTACTCATTTCACAACAATAGTTTCAGACCCTATCTTTTTATTAGTGATTTTTCCAATAGGATTTAAATCAAGGCCATTTAACTTCATAAGCTTCTCAAATTCTCCTAACGCTATATTTGAAACTGAAATAAGGAGGCCGCCACTAGTTTGGGGATCGCAAACAATTGATCTTTCGAGATCTGATAGGCTGCTGATCTGTTTTCCATAACTATCAAAATTTCTTAGCGTTCCGCCAGGGACACAATCATTTTGAATATATTTCAAAATATTTGGAAGTAATGGAAGTGCATCGAAATATATCTCTGCAGATGTATTGCTTCCCCTACAAACCTCCAAGAGATGACCAGCCAAACCAAAACCCGTAACATCTGTAACCGCATTAATCTCTTTGATACTTGCTAATTTAAAGCCTATATCATTTAAAGAACACATTTGTTTTACTGCAGTAGCGTGATCAGCAGCACTTAAAATCTTCTTTTTTTGTGCAGTCGATAAAACGCCAATTCCTAAAGGTTTAGTCAAAAATAAAGTGTCATTAACTTTTGCACCAATATTTCTTTTCAAATTTTCAATTTCTACAATACCAGATACCGACAAGCCAAAAATTGGCTCTGGTGAGTCAATGCTATGACCTCCTGCCAAAGTAATTCCTGCATGCTTACATATCTCTCGACCGCCATCAATAACTTTTGCACCGACATTAGCAGAAAGAGTGTTAATGGGCCAGCCAAAGATCGAAATAGCCATTAAAGGCCTCCCTCCCATTGCATAAACATCACTAAGCGCATTACTGCCTGCAATCATTCCAAAATCAAAAGGGTCATCCACAATTGGCATAAAGAAATCAGTGGTGCTAATCAGCGCCCTACCATCACCCAAGTCATAGACAGCTGCATCATCACTTGATTCATGTCCGACTAATAAATTAGAGTCAACAAAACTTTCTAATTTAGTTCCTAAAATTTCTTTTAAAAGCTTTGGAGAAATTTTGCAACCGCAGCCAGCACCGTGGCTAAATTCAGTCAGTTTAATATTTTCATTAGACATCTAACTTTCTCGACTATTTTAGCTTTGAGTAAACAGAATCAAGCTCAGTATAAAGCTCAGTTGGCGTAATTTTAGGGTTGTTATTCATAATATCAAAAGCGATTACATTATCTTCAACACCGTCCCAATTTTTTATATATGAACCATCTTTATAACCATTCTTTTGTCTAAAGGTGTTTAATTGATTCTTAATAACATATCGCTTATACAAGTCTTCAACATCGATACCTAAGTGAGAGATTATTGTGAAGAATGTATCCGTAATTTCTCTAATGTTGTTAACTTCTTTGTCGATACTCGAGGTGATTGACAATTTCAGCATCATTTCCAATAAGGATATCAAAGCATCAATGTCATAATCATCCTTAGCCTTCATATCTAAATACTTATTTGCATATGACTGATCTTCAATACGAATTGATTCTGACATAACAAAATGCCAAATATCAACTAGTTCTACTCTTATATTATCCCAATCTGGCTCGTCATTTATATTTTTCCAGTGCTTCCAATTAAACGAGTCAATTGCTTCAGCAACCTCCATATAAATTCCTCTATACCAGGATATCTCTCGATTTTCTTTGGTATAACCCTTAATCCATACTTCACCATTCGTTTCATCATTTAATTGCTTTTGAAGCAAAAACATTTGTTCAATTTGATTCATATTTTTAATTAGTTAGTGGATAGATAAAATTATAGACATTAAATATAAAAAACAACGTCAATAAAACTCAATATCTTTCAACAGAATTATCAATCTCTTTAGACCAAGCGTCAATTCCACCTCTAAGATTCAAAAGGGATTGAAAGCCTTTAGATAACAAAAAATTAGCGACCTGCATGGAGCGCATACCATGGTGACAATAAATAGAATATCTTAAGCTTGGATCAAGATCAGTAAATGTTTCAGTAATCGAGCTCATAGGCATGTTTGTTGCGCCATCAATCTTACAAATATCTAATTCCCATTTTTCTCTAACGTCAATGAGAATATTTCTCTCATCATTTAAAGATTGTTGAAATTCATGAGGACTTAAGTCTTCTATCATTGGACTATTTATTTGCTATAAAAACATTAATTATATTTTATTATCAACAATTATGTATGAGTAACTTTAATGGGTAAAATTTGGATTGTGACTGAAATGAATGAAGATATTTTTAAATTCCCTTGTGATTATCCAATTAAAGTTTTTGGGCTAAACCAGCCTAATTTAATCGATACAATTAGCGCTATCGTTGAAAATCATGTTGGAAAACTTCACAACAATCAATTATCTCTAAAGAATAGTTCAAAGGGAAAGTACGTTTCTGTAACCATTAGAATCATTGCAACAAGTAGAAAACAGCTTGACTCAATAAATGAAGACCTTCAAAACTGCCCTCTAGTTTCTTATCTTTTATAAAGCATCATGATTAAAATTCGTGAAAAAGGCCGACAAGACTATACCTTAACCTGGGAAGAGATGATTTCTTTTACTAATTCTAGAACTGCTGACACTCCAGATGAATTATGGCTATTAGAGCATGACAGTGTATTTACTCAAGGCCTTACAGGCAAGCCCGAGAATCTTTTAAAGGAAACTGATATTTCAGTGATTCAATCGGATAGAGGCGGTCAAATTACATATCACGGTCCAGGGCAGCTGATAATCTATTGTTTAATTGACATAAAAAGACTTGGGATTGGAATAAAAAAAATGGTTAGCTTGATTGAACAATCAATCATTGACCTACTGGCTGATTATTCGATCTCTTCTCACAAAGTAAGTGGCGCTCCAGGTGTTTATGTAGATGGTTGTAAAATTGCAGCATTAGGCCTCAAAGTTAAACAAGGAAGAACTTATCATGGATTAAGCTTAAATATTGATATGGATCTTTCACCATATAAACTGATTAACCCCTGTGGCTTCAAAGATTTAAATGTTACCCAAATGTCAAATCTAACGGATAATATGCTTGAATTTTCTGATATCAAAAAACAACTAACTCATCATCTTTCTAATTATGTCTCAAGAACTTGAAATTAAAGCCTTAAAGGGTGAATCCAAAATCAGTAGACTAAAGATCAAGCCTGACTCTAAAAGAAAGCCATTAAAAAAACCAAGCTGGATAAGGATTAGGCATACAAACTCAAAAAAAGTTAATGAGCTGAAGAGCACCCTTCGAAGTCAAGAGCTTTTCACAGTCTGTGAAGAAGCCCAGTGCCCTAACCTTAGTGAATGCTTTAATCACGGAACTGCAACCTTTATGATTATGGGCCAGATCTGTACAAGACGCTGTCCATTCTGTGATGTTGCTCATGGAAGGCCTAAGTCATTAGACTCAAGTGAACCCAACCACCTTGCTGATACCATTTCAAAAATGGCTCTAAAGTATGTTGTGATTACATCAGTGGACCGTGATGACCTTAGAGATGGAGGTGCTATGCATTTTAAAGAATGTATAGATGCCATCAGAAAAAAAACTCCTAAAGTAAAAATTGAAATACTTACTCCTGATTTTAGGGGTAGAGTTGAAAAAGCGCTAGATATCCTTCAAAAATGCCCGCCTGATGTTTTTAATCACAATCTAGAAACTGTCCCAAGCCTTTACCCTAAAGTTAGGCCTGGGTCTGACTATCATCAATCTTTAAAATTACTTAAAAACTTTAAAGAAAAACACCCATCTGTCAAAACTAAATCGGGCTTAATGTTGGGTGTTGGAGAGACTCATAAGCAGGTCATAGATGTACTTAAAGACTTAAGGAAGTATAAAGTAGATATGCTTACCCTTGGTCAGTATCTTCAGCCTAGTCGTCACCATTTGGCAGTAGAAGAATATATTTCACCCGAGCAATTTGAACACTACAAGACTCTAGCTGAGGAGCTTGGCTTTTCACAGGTAGCCAGTGGTCCAATGGTAAGATCTTCTTACCACGCCGACTTACAAGTTAAAGGTGAGCTTGTTAACTAAGCCTGATTACTCACCTATCATCAACAAAATTATCCTCAATCTAAGCCTTTAAAAGTATACTAATATTATGATTAAAACATTCGTTATAGCGCTTCTTTTTTTCTTTATTATTGATGTTTTTTGGATTTATTTTGTGGCTACTCCAATGTATAAACAAGAAATTGCATCTCTTATGGAGCTTAAAGTGCCGCCAGCGCTCCTTTTTTATGTGATTTTTTTACTAGGTCTAATATTCTTTGTTGTTAACCCTAATCAGAACAACACGCTTGTAAATGTATTTTTGATTGGTGCTTTTTTTGGTTTAGTAACTTATGGAACTTATGATTTGACCATTTACGCCTCAATGAATATATTTAGTTTAAAGCTTGTGGTAGCTGACATCCTTTGGGGAATGTTTCTTTCAGGTGCAGTTGCAACGCTTACCGTATTTACAATCAACAAATTAAACTGATTCGCATATGACAATTGCACTTACTTCAGGAGAGCCATCTGGGATTGGGCCAGATATTGCAATTATTCATGCTCAAAGAGAAAGAGCTGAAAATATTCAGGTCTACGCTGATCCAGACGTATTACGTGAAAGAGCTAAAGCATTAAATTTGCCCCTTACTCTTAAAGAGAACAGCACTAGCAAGGCTGGTGAGTTAAGTGTCTTCCCAGTCAAATCAAAAGAAAAAACTATTCCAGGGAAGCTTAACCCAGATAATGCTGATTATGTTTTGTCTCTCATTAAGCTGGCCACTCATGACTGCTTAAATAACAAATGTAATGGCATTCTAACTGGCCCAATTAATAAAGCAGTTATTAATCAAGCGGGTATAAAATTCAGTGGTCATACAGAGTATCTAGCAGAATTATCTAATTGCTCAAAAACTGTCATGCTGCTTGCTACTGCAAAGCTTAAAGTGGCACTTGCGACAACACATTTAGCTCTCAAAGATGTCCCAAAAAATATCACTAAAGAATCACTCACAGAAGTGATCTCAATTATTAAAAGTGATTTCAAATATTTGGGCGTACAAAATCCAAGAATTTTAGTGTGTGGACTTAATCCACATGCAGGCGAAAACGGGTACCTTGGGGATGAAGAAATAAAGACTATAAGCCCAGTTATTAAAACACTTAACCAAAATGGCTATAATCTTTCTGGCCCAGTCCCAGCAGACACTGCTTTTACAGTCGACTCTTTAAAAGACATTGATGTTGTTTTGGCAATGTACCATGATCAAGGCTTACCAGTATTAAAAGCAAGTGGATTTAAGAATGCAGCCAATATAACGCTTGGTCTTCCATTTATTAGAACCTCTGTAGATCATGGTACTGCACTAGACCTAGCGGGTAGTGGAAATATTAGTCTGGGCAGTTTTAACTGTGCCTTGTCATTCTTTCAAAAACTAAGTAGTAATGGCTCATAAAGCTAGAAAAAGATTTGGCCAAAATTTTTTAGTTGATCAGCAGGTAATTAACCAGATTGTCTCAACTATAGCGCCAAAAAGAATGGATAGCATCATTGAAATAGGCCCTGGAAAAGGGGCATTAACATTTCCATTGATAGATCATTTAGACCATATTCATGTCATAGAAATTGATCGTGACTTAATATCCCTTCTTCAAAAAAAGAGTAATAAAAAAATAACTATTCATGAATCTGATGCTTTGGTTTTTAATTTTGATCAATTTACCAAGAATATTAGAATCGTAGGAAACCTCCCCTATAACATCTCATCTCCTTTATTGTTTCATTTGCTTAACTATAGAGATAGTATTATTGATATGACATTTATGCTTCAAAAAGAGGTTGTTGATCGAATAGTGGCAGCTCCTGGGAGTAAGGTTTATGGGAGGACAAGTGTTATTATGCAGGCTTTTTTTGATACTGAACTTATGTTTGTAGTCCCTAAAGAATCTTTCGATCCACAACCAAAAATTGAATCTGCTATACTTTATCTAAAAACTAAAAGTGAGCCATTAGTTCAGAATCTTAGGCCACTTGAGGAGATCGTCAAAATTGCATTTTCTCAAAGAAGAAAAACACTAAAAAATTGTTTAAAATCAGTTCTAAATCAATCTCAAACTGATATTGATTTATCTCAAAGAGCTGAAATGTTGAGCGTTGAAAACTTTGTAACTCTTATGAATGATTATGAAAAACAAAATTGAAGTTAATGTAGAAGTAACCTATCTGTCTGATCAATCAGATATTCTTAATAAACAGTATGCCTATGCTTATACGATTACGATAACAAATCAAGGTGATACTGGCGCTCAATTAAGGACAAGGCGCTGGCTTATTCAAGACGAATCAGGCGAAACTGAAGAGGTTATTGGCGAGGGAGTTATTGGTCAGCAGCCTCACTTGTCACCTGGAGAGAGCTTTAAATATAGCTCTGGAGCAATAATTAGTACTGAAACTGGTACTATGAAAGGTTCATATGGAATGATTAGCGATAAAGGTCAAAGGTTTGACGCAGATATTCCAGAATTTACATTAAGCGAACCTCATACGCTCCATTAGTAAATCATATGGATTATGCCATTGGTGATGTTCAGGGTTGCTTTAAAAGCCTCAATGCACTTTTAAAAAAAATAAACTTTAATATTGATAGAGATCAGTTATATTTCTTAGGTGATGTTGTTAACCGTGGAACTCACTCATTAGAAACACTCAGATTTATATATTCAAATAAAGATAACGCAAACATGGTCTTAGGTAACCATGATTTTCACCTACTTGTTTGCGCCCTTACAGAAAGAAATCCAAACAAAAAAGATACCTTTCAAGACATTCTAAAAGCTAGCGATAAAGACACTTTATTGGAGTATCTTCTTGATAGGCCTCTAGTATTGGAGTATGAAGATGCCTTAATGGTTCATGCTGGCGTTCCTCCAAATTGGTCTAAATCAGATGTTATTAAAAATGCTACATTAGTGCAAAACCATCTTCAAAATGGCAATCCTAGTGAATTTTTATCTCAAATGTACGGCAATTCGCCTCATACATGGTCAGACGCACTTACAATTGAGGAAAAATGTCGTTATACAATCAACGCTTTAATGAGAATGCGATTTTGCAAAGAAGATGGTGAGCTTGAATTTAAACATAAGCTCAATGTTGATAAAAATCCAGTAGGATATAAAGCATGGTTTCTTCATGCAAATCGCTTAATGAAAGAGCAAAAGATCTTTTTTGGACATTGGTCTTCACTAAAAAATGTGGATACCAAGAATATATACCCTTTAGACCATGGCTGCGTCTGGGATGGACATCTTTCTGCTTATAATTTAACTAATCAGAACTGTATTTCACTGAAATCTGTAGAAACTTAAGAAGACCCACTTCTAAGGTTAACTGAGCCCTCATAAACGAACATGCCAGGCCCAGTTAAATGAACCTTCTCTCCATCAAACTCTACAGTTGCATCGCCGCCATTTAAATGGACTGTTACTTTAGAATCTAGTAGTTCTTGTCTAATTCCATGAATTACAGCAGCACAAGCACCAGAACCACATGCAAGAGTCTCACCAACTCCCCTCTCTACAACTCTGAGCTGTATTTCATTTTTATTTAAAACCTTCATGAATCCAACATTAACACCCTCAGGAAATAACTCACTTGACTGAATTTTAGAAGCTATGTCATCAATATCAGTAATTTCATCTTGAATCAAAATGGCATGCGGATTGCCTATAGACAATGATCCAACCATATGGCCTTCAATTTCATACTCTGGCGACACTTGATTTAAGTTTAAAGGTATTTTAGAAGGCTCAAAATCAGGCACGCCCATATCGACTTTTACAGTTTCATCTTTATTTATATTAAGAACCAGAAGGCCAGCATTAGTTTCTACTGTAAGGGGGTTTTTATATGAAAGGTTTTTTTTCTGAATGTAAAGAGCAAAGCACCTTGCACCGTTTCCACACTGACTGACTTCAGAGCCATCAGCATTATATATTACGTATCTAAAATCAGCATCTTTAGAAGTTGCAGTTTCAATCATTAGAAGCTGATCAAAGCCAATTCCAAAACGACGATCAGAAAGCTGTCGTATTTCTTCAACAGAAAGGCAAACATCGCCATCAAGATTGTTCATGACAACAAAATCATTTCCTAAACCATGCATTTTTGTAAAATTTATCATGATTGTATTTTAACCTCTTGTATAGCGATTTTTTCAATTACTGCTATGCTAAAATTTAGCTATTTAGAATTACCATTAAATGTCAATGACTCCTCCAAATAATATAACACTTAGTAAAGATAAAAAGCTTCTCACAGTTAGCTTTAAAGGTGACGATTATGCTTTGAGTAGTGAATACTTGAGAGTGCACTCACCTTCTGCTGAAGTTAGAGGGCATGCTCCAGGGCAGGAAACACTCCAATTAAACAAACAAGATGTTACTATATCATCTCTTGTTCCAATAGGTAACTATGCCATTGCTATTCATTTTAGTGATGGACACACTACTGGAATCTACTCATGGAGTTATTTGCTGCATTTAGGTACTGATAAAGAAGAATTGTGGCTAGATTACTGCAATCGTTTAAAGGAAAATCGTAACAATAATAAAAATTATCATAAAGTTTCAATTTAAGTCATTAACTTTAATTTTTAATATTTATTGTTAGATTGACAATAAGCTAGGTTAATTTGTTAAAATCACGCTATTATCAGTTTACTTTTAAGAATCAATTTTTTGTAAAAAAGCAAATTTAATTACTATAGGTAAAAAAATGAAAAATAATTTAAATAAACTCTTATTTCTTCTTTTCTTATTTTTTACAACAAACGCTTACTCAAATCCAATAGATAAGATTAATTTTATTGGTCTTAATAACACTTCAGAAAATTCGTTATTAAAAGAAATGCCCATAAAGATTGGTGATGAATATTCAGATTCTACCAGTAATGCAATTATTCAATCACTTTTTCAAACTGGACTTTTTTCAGATATTAGTGTTACTAATAGTGAAGGAAAAGTGAATGTTACCTTGGTAGAGAATCCCACTATAAAGTTTTTTGACTTTAGCCTTGATTCTGGCTCAGGTTTTTCAAATTGGCTTAAAAGTGAAAAAATGCTAATGAGTACTGAACTGCTTAAGGAAGATCTTGATGCTAATGGTCTTTCTGCAGGCAACCCATATACTCAACAAAAACTTGACAATTTTATACTACTCCTTGAATCTAAATATTCTGGCTCTGGTTACTACAATTCTAAAATTAGCCCTAGTATCTCTATAGATAACCAAAACAGGGCTGGAATTCAACTTACAATTAGCCAAGGAAAAAGAGCTAAAATCGAATCATTCAGTATCAACGGTGCGAGCAAAATTCCTGCAGAAAGGTTAATTAAATTATTCAAAATAGGCGAAGCAGACATGGTTTTAGTTAACTACTTCACTAACAAAGACTTGTTTACTGAAGCTGAATTCTCTCAAGGGATAGATTCGATGACTAATACTTATTTCAATTCAGGATACTTAGACTTTCAGATTTTAAATGTCGATACAAAACTTGACGACAAAAAAGAAAAAATTACTATCAATATTGAAATTTCTGAGGGAATCCAGTATCAGCTTGGTGAGATTACTTTTGATGGTGAGTATAGTGAAATTGGTTTAGATAAACTTAATAACGCAATAAGCATTAAAAAAGGAGATGTATTCAATCGTAATCTTATAGTTCTGGATATTCAAACACTTACTGATATGTTTGCTGATAAAGGATATGCTTTTGTCAATATAAACCCCGTTACTTCGGAATTTTTAAATTCTGTAAATATCAACTTTAATGTCTCACTAAATAAAAAAGTTTACATAAATAGAATTTCCATTTCAGGTAATACTAGAACTCAAGATGAGGTTGTTAGAAGAGAAATAGGTATTTCTGAGGGTGGACTTTACTCAAGGAGTATTCTAAGAAATTCTCTAATAAAACTAAGGAGACTTGGCTATTTTTCAGATGTTCAAATTTCAACTTCAGAAGTTAAGGGTATGCCTGATAAAATTGACATCAAATTTTCTGTTAAAGAGACGCAAACAGGTTCTTTAAGCTTTTCAGTATCTCACAGCAATAATTATGGTATTTCATTTGGAGCTGGAATAAAAGAAAAGAATATTTTTGGCTCAGGAAATACATTGAATGCCGATCTAAATGTTTCAGAATCATACAATAAAGTAAGCTTTTACTTTATGAACCCTAACTATAACGACCAAGGTCATAGTGCTAGTATTGGAGCATTCCGAAGCGAAATAAATGATGATGATGTAGCTAAAAACTCTTATGAAATTAATTCAACTGGTGCAAGCTTTGGGTATGGAGTTCCACTCAGTAATAATACAAGAGTGAATACTGAATTTGAGTACTCTACAAATGAAATTAAATGTAGCTCGCTCTTTTCTAGTTCTGGCTATGAATCTAGCCAATGTGCAACAAAGGATAATGATGAATTCAAATTGAATATTGATTGGAATAAAAACACTTTGAATGACTATTTATATCCAACTGAGGGAGTTAATAGTACTGTTTCAACTGGAATCGCTCTTCCATTAGGAGATTATAGATACTTTAATTTTAATGCTGATCATACAATCTATCGACCTATTACTGATTCAACAACGTTAAAACTTACAGGGAATTTTAATCTTTCTAAGGGTTATAACAGTAAAGAGCTGCCATTTTATAAACGAAACTTTGGAGGTGGTAGTGGCTCAGTTAGAGGTTTTGGAAATAAGACACTAGGTCCACTTTACCCAAATGGTAAGGCAAAGGGTGGTGAAATTGCTATTCTAGGTAGTGCAAACTTTATTACACCTGCACTCTTTATTGATGATAATGAAAAAATGAGAATGAGTGCCTTTATCGATGCTGGAAATATTTATGAAAAAAGCTCAAATATTAAGCTTGGTGATATAAGAATGTCCGCAGGATTCGGATTTGCATATTTAAGTCCTATTGGCTCAATTGGTGCATTTATTTCAACCCCTATTCTTAAAAAAGATGGTGATACTATAGAAGACTTCGGATTTTCATTAGGTACTGGATTCTAGACGCCCTATGAGGGTTTTAGTATTATCTTTTTTCAGTTTTTTGTGTTTAGTCGCAAATGCTGATGACTTAAAAATTGGTTTCATTGATACTGAACAAATTGTAGTTAACCTGACTCAATATAAACAGAGTGTAGATGCAATTTCACGCGAATTTGAGCCAAAAAAACAAGAGTTATTAGATTTATTCAAACATATTGAGCTTCTTAGATCGAATTTTGAATCAAATATAAAAACTAGCACTTCAGATATTGATGAAATAGAGTTATCCAAGCTTAAAGACTTAGAAGAAAGTTTTGAGAGAGAAACTGAATTTTGGCAGAAGGCAATGAATAGTAAAAAAATCAATCTTCTTAATAAAATTGAAAATCTTGTTAATACAACAATAAATGAATTTGCCATAGAGGAAGGCTATGATCTCATTCTTTATAAAGACGTTGCCTTTGTGAGCAATAAGGCTAACATAACTCAACAAATTATTAAAAAAATTGAGAAACTTTCACCATGATATTATCAATTAAAGAAATTGCAGAATTAGTTGAAGGCTCTATTGAAGGAGACTCTTCTAAATCTATTCATGGGATTGGTACCTTAGATTCTGCAAATTCAAACCAAATATCATATGCAATAAATAAAAAATACAAAGAATCTTTAAAAAATTCTAATGCTGGTGCTTTTATTATCAATAAAAGTCTTAAACATTGCTGTCAAGGAGATGCCATCTTAGTTGATAACGTTTATCTTGCCTACTCAATCCTGACTCATAAATTTAAAGTTACACAAAATATTGAACATTTTAATTATGGCCATCAATTAGATTATCCTGACTCAAATGTTGCAGCTAGCAGTTTAATTGGTAAGAATGTTAAGATTGGTAAAAGTTCAGCCATTGGAGTAAATTGTGTAATTGAGGACGATGTCAGTATTGGCTCTAACTCAATAATTGAGCCAAATGTTACTATTCAAAAAGGATGTCAGATTGGAAACAATTGTGTCATTTCACCCGGTGTAGTCATTGGGTCTGAGGGCTTTGGAAATGCAAGAAATTCAGATAAAAAATGGAATACTATTGCTCATCTAGGAAATGTAATAATTGGCAATAATGTTTCAATTGGAGCAAACACAACAATTGACAGAGGTTCTATTTCAGATACAGAAATTCATGACGGTGTAAAAATCGACAACCTTATTCATATAGCACATAACGTGGTTATTGGCGAAGATACTGCAATTGCCGCAAAAACCGGTATAGCTGGAACAACAATTATTGGTAAAAGATGCATGATAGGTGGTGCAGTAGGCATAGTTGACCACTTAAAAATAACTGATGATGTTATTATCAATGCCACAAGTACGGTAAATAGAGATATCACTATACCTGGCACTTATACTGGCTTTGTTCCTATCATGCTGCACTCAGAATGGAAAAAGGTAGGAATATGGCTAACAAAACTTGATAAAATTGCCACCTTTATGAAAATTAAATTGAAAAATATTAGGTAACACTATGGAAATGAACATAAACGAGGTTAAAAATTTTCTACCTCATCGATACCCTTTTCTACTCATTGACCGAGTCATTAGTTTTGAATCCGGAAAAAATCTAACTGCTATTAAGAATGTCTCTTTTAATGAGCCGCAATTCACGGGGCACTTTCCTGATCAGCCAATCATGCCGGGTGTTTTAATTATTGAGGCTATGGCACAAGCAACTGGGATACTGGCATTCAAATCAGAAGTAGGTAGGCCTGAAGTTGGTCAAATATATATGTTAGTTGGAGTTGATAAAGTTCGCTTTAAAAGAATTGTTGAGCCGGGTGATCAGCTTGAAATCTATGCCGAAGTTGTTACAGTCAAAAGAGGCATGTGGAAATTTAACTGCACGGCAAAAGTTGAAGATAAACTTGTAACATCAGCTGAAATTTTATGTACACAAAAAAAAGCAAATAACTGATTATGTCTATAGATCCCTCAGCTATTGTTGATGAAAGCGCTAAAATTCACAAGAGTGCTGTAATATCAGCGTATGCTCTTATTGGCGCTAACGTTGAAATTGGTGCTGGAACAGTCATTGATTCCCATGCTGTTATTGAAGGCCCCACTAAAATTGGAAAGAATAATCATATCTACTCTTTTGCTTCCATTGGAGGAGACCCACAGGATATAACCTATCAAGAAGGTCAAGAAAGCAACCTAGTAATAGGTGATGACAATCTTATAAGAGAATTCTGCACAATTAATCGAGGCACAGAAAAAGAGAATTCTTTAACAAGAATTGGTTCAAATAATATGCTTATGTCCTACGTTCACATTGCCCATGACTGTCAGCTTGGAAACCACATTATCATGTCTAATAATGCCTCTCTTGCTGGTCATGTTAGGATTTCTGATTGGGCTATTCTAGGTGGTTTTGCATTAGTAAAACAGTTTTGCAACATTGGTAGGCATACCTATGCAGGAATGGGGTGTCAAATAAATAAAGATATCCCTGACTACATGGTTGCCTCAGGAATTCATCCAAAGATTAGAAGTATTAACTCTGTAGGAATGAAACGAAGGGGATTTAGTGCAAGCTCTATTTCATCGGTTAAACGAGCCTTTAAGGTTGTCTATAGAGACTCTCAAGGAAGACTTCTAGATCAAGCACTTAGCGAGCTTGAGGCCTCAGAGTCTGACAGCCCTGAAGTCATGAAATTCGTCGAATGTATCAGGAATTCAAGAGTGGGCATTATGCGTGGCCCAGCTGATGAGTAATTAGTTACCATAAATCATGTCCAATTCATTTATAAGGTCAAGCAGCATTGTGTCTGCAATGACCTTTGTTTCAAGAATATTAGGACTCATTAGAGACTTTGTTATTGCAAGACTTTTTGGTGCCAATGAGTTAACTGACGCATTTTTAGTCGCATTTAGAATCCCAAACTTTTTTAGACGTTTGTTTGCTGAAGGTGCTTTTTCTCAAGCCTTTTTGCCAATCTTGGCTGACACCAAAGCAAATCATACTGAAAAAGAAGTTAAGTTAGTAATCAATCACATTGCGACTAAGCTGCTAAGTGTTCTCATGATTATTACCCTTATTGCTGTAATTATTGCACCTCTCATTATCTTTTTGTTTGCATGGGGATTCTACTTTAAATCTGATGCTATGCAGTTTCAGCTTGCATCAAACATGCTTAGAATAACTTTTCCATACTTATTGCTTATTTCACTAACAGCACTATCAGGATCAATTCTTAATACCTATGATAATTTTACCGTTCCCGCTTTTACACCTGTTCTTCTTAATATTTCGTTAATTTTAAGTGCAATTTTCTTATCAAGATATTTATCCACGCCTATTATGGCTTTAGCATGGGGTGTATTAATAGGTGGAATAGCTCAGCTTGCTTTTCAAATCCCCTTCCTAAGAAAAATTAAAAGACTACCAAAATTACAGTTTGGACATCATAAGGCCCTTAGAACCCTTAAAAAAAGAATGTTGCCTGCATTATTTGGTGTTTCGGTCTCTCAAATAAACCTTCTGGTTGACACAATGATCGCATCGACACTGATAGCAGGAAGTGTTTCCTGGCTTTATTATTCAGATAGATTACTGGAGCTACCATTAGCATTAATTGGAATAGCTCTTGCAACCGTTGCTTTAGCAAAGTTAAGTAATTACCACGCAAAAAAAGACACTAAAAGCTTTGTCGAAACAATTGATAAAGCGCTTATATTAGCAGTCTTATTTGGTATTCCAGCTTGTATTGGATTGGTTTTACTTTCAGAAGAATTGATTGTTACTCTTTTTCAATATGAAGCATTTGATATTAATTCAGCTATTAAAACTTCTCATAGTCTTCAGGCATATGGTTCAGGATTAATGGCTTTTATTGCTATAAAGATCTTTGCACCCATTTTTTTATCCAGAGGAGATACTAAAACGCCCGTCAAAGCTGGAGTCGTTGCAATGGTTTCAAATATTATTTTGAATCTGATATTGGTGCAATATTATGGACATGTTGGTCTAGCAGCAGCAACATCTATATCAGCACTATTAAATGCCCTGATACTATACTTTTTCTTAATTAAGCAGTCTATCTACAAGTTACACGTTAATCTATATAAAATGTTGTTTAAAGTGGCATTATCAGTCATTATAATGTCTCTGTACATCACCTATTTTGATTCAAATATTGATGTTTATTATGAGTCTTCAATGATTGAAAGATCATTACTCATCATTAAAACGATAGCTATATCAGTAGCTATATATTTTTTGACACTTTTTATGCTTGGAGTTAGATTAAAAAATTTATGAGCAAAGTTTATTGCGTTAAATTAAATAAAGAATTAGAAGCTTTAGAAAGAGCCCCCTACCCTGGCGAACTTGGAAATAAAATATTAGATTCAGTTTCCAAGGATGCCTGGCGAATGTGGCTCGATCATCAAACAATGCTTATTAATGAAAACAACTTAAATTTATTTGAAGAGTCGTCACAAAGCTATTTAAAGGAACAAATGGAAAAATACTTTTTTTCGGATAATGATCTCGACCAGATTAAGGGCTACACTCCAAAATAATCATGAAGACCACTGAGATATAATGGCTAATTTATTCATCATAGCTGCTCCTTCTGGTTGTGGAAAGACAACCCTAGTTGATGCATTACTCAAAAAATCAGAAGATTTATATTTGTCAGTAACTCACACTACTCGTAAACCTAGAGTGGGTGAAATTGATGGTGTCAATTATCACTTTATTTCAAAAACTGACTTTCAACAAATGGTTAACAATACTGAATTTGTTGAACATGCCGAGGTATTTGGCAATCTGTACGGAAGCTCTCGAGAGAAAATAGAAGAAAACCTTAATAAAAATATTGATGTAATTCTTGAAATAGATTGGCAAGGAGCTCGCCAAGTAAAAAAAAATATGCCTAAGGCAATTGGTATTTTTATCTTGCCTCCTTCAAAAGAATCTTTGCTCAATAGACTTAAAGGGCGTGCCCAGGATGACGATGATACAATCAATAGTAGAATGTCAGATGCTGAAAACCAAATGAAGCACTATAACGAATTTGATTATTTAGTTATTAATGATGACTTTGATGAGGCACTATCTAATCTTAAAACTATTATTGATCAACCTAATGAAAATTTTATTAAATCTGAACTAGCACTTGAAAAACAAGTTATAAGACATAAATATCTACTTAAAGAATTGATATAAAGCATTTTTTTGGTATAATTTAGGCCTAATTTATCGCACTAGGAAGGTTAATGAGTGATTTTGCGTTATCAATAAACAATCTATCTAGAGATCTAGAAGTACAAAAGTACCCTCCTATTCTTACTCCAGAAGAGGAATATAACCTAGCCATCGAACTTTTTGAAGACGGCAGTTTGTCTGCGGCTCAAAAGTTAGTTTTAGCTCACATGCGCTTTGTTGCTTTTATTGCTCATGGTTATAAAGGATATGGACTCGAACACGCAGATTTAATTCAAGAAGGAACAATCGGCCTTATGAAGGCGGTAAAACGCTTTAATCCTCATAAAAAAGTAAGACTGTCTTCTTTTGCTGTTTACTGGATTCGTGCAGAAATACATGAATATATTTTCAAGAATTGGAAAATTGTCAAAGTTGCAACAACAAAAGCACAAAGAAAACTCTTTTTTAAGCTCAAGCAAGCTAAATCTAATATATTTCAATCTTTAACAAGTGAACAAGCAAAAATAATTGCTGAAGATTTAGGTGTTAGAGAAAAAGATGTTATTGAAATGGAGTCAAGACTCCAACTTAATGATGTTGCATTTGAAGTTAATGATGATGAAGATACCTATACACCTGAGCATTACATATCTGATCCTGGGAAAAATCCAGAGCAATTAGTGGTAAGTCATAAAAGTCAAGAAGACCAACACAACAAGCTTTATCAAGCTCTTTCTTCTTTAGATGAGAGAAGTATCGATATTTTACAAGCTAGGTACTTGAAAGAAGAAAAATCGACCCTACATACTTTAGCAGACAAGTATGGTGTTTCCGCTGAAAGGGTTCGTCAACTTGAAAATAAAGCTATCAAAAAGCTTAAAGAACGTCTAGAAGAGTAAAAACTTTTTTACGACAATTTTTTGTGTAATACCAGGAGAAAACATGGAAATCCGTCCCCTACACGATCGTGTAATCGTTCGAAGAGTAGAAGAAAAGAAAACAACAGCCAGTGGTTTAATTATCCCTGATTCATCTACAGAAAAGCCATCAAGAGGCGAAGTTGTAGCAGCTGGAAATGGCAGAATTAGTACCCAAGGAGATTTAATTCCTTTGGATGTGAAGGTTGGCGATATAGTAATGTTCGGTCAATACTCAGGTGCGGAAATCACTGTAGCAGAAGAAAAGCTTCTTGTGATGAGCGAAGATGAAATTGTTGCAGTAATTGAAGAATAAAGGAGAAATATAATGTCAGCAAAAGACGTAAAATTCAGCTCAGAAGCTAGAGATTTAATGATGTCAGGTGTTAACACGCTTGCAAACGCTGTTAAAGTAACACTTGGACCAAAAGGAAGAAATGTAGTTATTGATAAATCATTTGGCGCCCCATCAATTACTAAAGATGGTGTATCAGTTGCTCAAGAAATCGAACTTGAAGGTAAGTTTGAAAATATGGGCGCTCAAATGGTTAAAGAAGTAGCATCAAAAACAAATGATATTGCTGGTGACGGAACTACTACAGCAACTGTATTAGCTCAGTCTTTAATTTCAGAAGGTGTTAAGTCAGTCGCAGCAGGAATGAACCCTATGGACCTTAAAAGAGGTATTGATAAGGCTACCGAAGTTGTTGTTGCAGCGTTACAAAAAGCATCTCAACCATGTAAAGATAGCGAAGCAATTGCTCAGGTTGCAACTATTTCAGCAAATTCAGACACATCTGTTGGTGAAATTATTGCTAAAGCAATGGAAAAGGTTGGAAAAGAAGGTGTCATTACAGTTGAAGAAGGCTCAACACTTGAAAACGAACTTGATGTTGTTGAAGGAATGCAGTTTGACCGTGGATATCTTTCTCCATACTTCATTAACAATCAAGAGTCTATGACTGCTGATCTAGAGCATCCATATATTTTGCTTCATGATTCTAAAATTGCAAACATTCGTGACTTACTACCTGCATTAGAAGCAGTTCAAAAAGCCGGCAAACCTCTTCTAATAATTGCAGAAGATATTGAAGGTGAAGCTTTAGCAACTCTTGTAGTTAATAACATGCGTGGTATTGTCAAAGTAGCTGCTGTTAAAGCACCAGGATTTGGTGATCGCCGTAAAGCTATATTAGAAGATATAGCTGTCCTTACTGGAGCTAAAGTTATTTCTGAAGAAGTTGGTTTATCACTTGAAGGAGTTACTGAAGAGCATCTTGGTACTGCAAAACGGATTGAAATTGGTAAAGATAACACAACAGTGATTGATGGATCAGGAGCGAAAAAAGCTATTGTAAGTCGTGTTGGTCAAATTAAAACTCAAATAGAAGCTACTAGCTCTGATTACGATAGAGAAAAACTTCAAGAGCGTTTAGCTAAACTTTCTGGTGGTGTTGCAGTAATTAAAGTTGGTGCAGCAACAGAAGTTGAAATGAAAGAGAAAAAAGACCGTGTTGATGATGCACTTCATGCAACTCGCGCTGCTGTTGAAGAAGGTGTTGTTCCAGGTGGTGGTGTTGCATTTGTTAGGGCCATCTCTTCACTTAGCTCACTTAAGGGTGATAACAGCGACCAAGACGTAGGTATTAGTATCTGTAGACGTGCCTTAGAAGAACCATTAAGACAAATTGTTTCAAACGGTGGCGGTGAAGCATCTGTTGTACTAAATGAAGTTTTAAAAGGTAAAGGTAACTTTGGATATAACGCTGCAACTGAAGATTATGGTGATATGCTTAAGATGGGTATCTTAGATCCAACTAAAGTTTCTCGCGCAGCACTTCAGCATGCAGCAAGCATCTCTGGTTTAATGATAACAACTGAAGCAATGATTACTGATAAGCCTCAAGACTCTGCGCCTGCAATGCCTGATATGGGCGGCATGGGTGGCGGTATGCCAGGTATGATGTAAAACAAATTGTTTTATAGTCAAAAGCCCCATTTTTTGGGGCTTTTTTTTGGTATTATGTTTTCCAACTAAAATCATTTCAGAATATGTCTAACTACGACGCATCCTCAATAGAAGTATTAACTGGCTTGGAGCCAGTCAAAAAACGCCCAGGCATGTATACAGACACTGAAAATCCCAATCATCTTGCTCAGGAAGTGGTTGATAATAGTGTTGATGAAGCGGTTTCAGGTTATGCAACTCAAATTAATGTAACGCTGCACAATGATAATTCAATGTCTGTTGAAGATAATGGTAGAGGCATACCAATCGATATTCATCCAAAAGAAGGTACACCTGCGGTCGAAGTTATCCTAACCAAGCTTCATGCTGGAGGTAAATTTTCAAATGACTCTTACCAGTTCTCTGGTGGACTTCATGGTGTTGGTATATCAGTCGTAAACGCCCTATCAAGCTCAATTGAAGTATGGATAAAAAGAGATTCAAAGCATTACTTTATGAAATTTGAATCCAGTGTTAAGTCAAATAATTTAGAGGAGATAGGAACTGTTGGAAAGCGTAATACAGGAACGCTAATTAGATTTACTCCTGACGCTCAATTTTTTGACTCTGTAAAATTTTCAATAAAGAAATTGAGGCATAATCTTCGTTCTAAAGCTGTCTTGTGTCCTGGCCTTGAAGTTAATTTTAAAAATGAAATAGATGATACTGAAGACAAATGGCTCTTCAATGACGGAATTAAAGATTACCTACAAGCCTCTTTGGATGGTCTTGAATGTATCCCATCAACTCCATTTGTTATTTCTTATAAGACCAAGGAAGAGCAACTAGATTGCGCTTTAACTTGGACTGAAAACACCAGTAATACAACCGCTGAAAGCTTTGTTAACCTGATTCCAACTATTGGTGGTGGAACCCATGTCAATGGTCTAAGATCTGGGCTGACTGATGCCCTTAAAGAATTCTGTGAATTTAGAAATCTCATCCCAAAGAATATCAAGTTAACTCCTGATGATGTTTGGCAAAGAATTGCATATGTACTCTCAATAAAGATTTTAGATCCTCAATTTTCCGGACAAACCAAAGAAAGACTTTCATCAAGAGAGTGTGCTTCATTTGTTTCAGGAGTTGTTAAAGACGCTTTTAGTTTATGGCTTAACCAGCATACAGATGTAGCTGAAAAAATTGCTGAATTAGCAATCCTTAATGCTCAGTCAAGATTAAAAACTGCAAAAAAAGTTGTTAGAAAGAAAATTGTTAGCGGACCTGCTCTTCCTGGAAAACTTTCAGATTGTACGAGTTCAGATCTTGAGCAAACAGAAGTTTTTTTAGTTGAAGGTGATTCTGCAGGTGGCTCAGCAAAACAAGCAAGAGATAAAGACTACCAAGCAATACTTCCGCTTAGAGGTAAAATTCTTAATACTTGGGAGGTAGATTCGTCTCAAGTTCTTGCCTCTAATGAAATCCATGATATTAGTGTTGCAATTGGCCTCGAGCCCGATAGTAGCGATTTATCTGGATTAAGATATGGAAAGATATGTATTTTGGCTGATGCAGACTCAGATGGCCTTCATATTGCTACATTAATCTGTGCTCTCTTTGTAAAACACTTTCCCAAATTAGTTAGACTAGGGCATGTTTATGTTGCAATGCCCCCGCTCTATAGGATCGATGCTGGCAAGCAAGTCTTTTATGCACTTGATGACAAAGAAAAAAACGCATTTGAAGCAAAACTGATGAAAGAGAATAAACGTCAAAAAATTCAGGTTCAAAGATTTAAAGGGCTTGGTGAAATGAACCCTAAACAGCTTCGAGAAACCACTATGCAGCCTGACACAAGGAGGTTGATTCAACTCACTCTAAATCATCCTCTTCAGATCACTGAAACAATGGATATGCTACTTTCCAAAAAAAGAGCCTCTGACCGTAAATCTTGGCTTGAAACCAAGGGCAATTTGGCTAATGTCTAAAGCCATTATTCTTCTATCTGGCGGTTTAGACTCAACTACTGTTCTCGCGATAGCCAAAGAGCAGGGATATGAATGCTATGTTCTTAGTTTTGACTATGGTCAAAAGCAGAGATCGGAGCTAGAATCTTCAAAAAAAATTGCAAACAAATTTGAAGTGTCTGAGCATCGCATTATGAAAATATCACTCAATGACATTGGAGGCTCTGCTTTAACTGACAAAAATATATCAATCCCAAAATATTCAGATAGTAATGAAATCCCCATTACTTATGTGCCTGCTCGAAATACTATATTTTTATCATTTGCGCTGGCTTGGGCCGAAGTGATTGATTGCCAAAATATTTTTATTGGAGTCAATGCCCTTGATTATTCTGGCTACCCAGACTGTAGATCAGAGTTTATCAAAGCTTTTGAAGATATGGCTAATCTTGCTACCAAGCAATCTGTAGAGGGAGATAAAATTAATATATTAACCCCTTTGATCAGCTGGACAAAAGCTCAGATAATTCAAAAAGGACTTGATTTAGGTATCAACTACTCTGAAACAATAAGCTGTTATGATGCAAATGCTAATGGAGAGGCGTGTGGTGAGTGTGATGCTTGCGTTCTTAGAAGAAATGGCTTTATCAAAGCCAAATTCAATGACCCAACAAGATATCAATAAATATTTAAAATTTAACGCTATTTAATGTTTTTTGTAGATAAAATGTAAACTTTAAAACAATTTAAGGATTTAACTCAAAATGAGTATTGAAGATAGAGTGCGAAAAGTTGTAAGTGAGCAGTTAGATGTGAGTGGTGAGGTTGATAATAATGCTTCATTTATTGACGATTTAGGGGCGGATTCATTAGATACTGTAGAACTTGTAATGTCTCTTGAGGAAGAGTTTGACTGTGAAATTGCAGACGAAGAAGCAGAAAACATTACAACAATTCAACAAGCAATAGACTACATTAACGCAAATACATAATATTCATCAATAAATCTATTAAGGCGTTTACTTTAAAAAGTAAAACGCCTTTTTTTTACTCGCATTTTTTATAAAACCTTATACATTACTTCGTTAAATTTAACACTTATTCAATTATGAGCAAAAGAAGAGTTGTAATTACAGGATTAGGCGTTGTCTGCCCCGTTGGAAACAATGTAGATGATTCTTGGAAGAATATTATTAATGGTGTCTCCGGAATTGCGCCAATTGATAATATTGATACCGAGGGGCAAGTAGTCAAGTTTGGTGGTGCTGTTAAAAATCTTGATATTTCTCATTACCTAAGCCCGAAAGAAGCTAAAAAAATGGATGTTTTCATCCATTATGGAATGGCTGCGGGAATTCAAGCATTTGAAGATAGTGGACTAGAAGTTACAGAATCTAATGCGGAAAGAATTGGGGTCGCAATTGGAGCTGGCATTGGTGGTCTAACTACTATTGAAAAAACTGCAGACCTTTTTAGAGAAAAAGGACCAAAAAGGATCTCTCCTTTCTTTGTACCCTCTTCTATTATCAACATGATTTCTGGAAATATGTCTATCAAGTATGGCCTTAAGGGTCCCAATTTTGCAATTGTGACAGCTTGTACTACAGGTACTCATAATATTGGTGATGCCTCAAGAATTATTGAGTACGGTGATGCTGACGTGATGATTGCTGGTGGAGCTGAAATGTCTTCTACCAATTGTGGTCTAGGTGGCTTTGCGGCTGCTCGAGCACTCTCTACAAGAAATGATGATCCAGAGACAGCCTCAAGACCTTGGGATGTTGATAGAGATGGATTTGTTCTTGGAGATGGAGCTGGAGTTGTTGTTCTTGAAGAGTACGAGCATGCAAAAAAAAGAGGGGCAACAATTTATGGCGAACTTTCTGGATATGGAATGAGTAGTGATGCTTACCATATGACCCTTCCTTCTGAGGGTGGTGAGGGTGCTGCAAGATGTATGAAGAATTCAATAAGGAATGCCAGTATTAATGCTGATCAACTTGACTATATTAACGCACATGGAACCTCAACTCCGGCTGGAGATATTGCTGAAACGGACGCTGCTAAATTAGCTCTAGGCGACCATTCAAAGAAAATTGTAATGAGCTCAACAAAATCGATGACTGGGCATCTTCTTGGAGCTGCAGGTGGAATTGAGGCAGTATTTACGACTCTAGCTATAAGAGATCAAATAGCACCTCCAACAATCAATATTTTTAATCAAGATCCAAATTGTGACCTAGACTATGCAGCTAATGAAGCAAGAGAGATGAAAATAGATCATGCAATTTCAAATTCTTTTGGGTTTGGTGGAACAAACGGATCCATCCTGATTTCTAAAATTTAGCTATCTTCTAATATAATTGAAGCCTTATCAACTAAATTAACGTCTGTAAAAAGACCCATTCCAATTTTATAAATTCTTACCGCTCCATTTGTCACGCTTTTAAAAGCCTCTTCTTTATGAACAATTATTTGCCAACTCTGGTCATTTGATTTAAAAGAGAAAGCGCCGCCTATTATGGCTAAAGCAAGAATTGCGCCCAGTAAGTATTTAATCATTATTTTTTCCAGTTATAACTAGCAAAAAATTATATTTTACCAAGTTTAAAGTCTTTAAATCGAAATTCCAGAAGCTTTCAGAAGGCCGTCCATTTTAGGCTTGCTTCCTCTAAATTTGATATATTGACCCATAAAGTCTAAACTTCCTCCGACTTCAAGAATACATTTCCTAAAATCATTAGATGACTTTGATCCGATTCCTCCATTCTCTTGGACAAACTCATATGCATCCGCTGCCAAAACCTCTGCCCACTTATAGCTAAAATAACCTGCTGCGTAACCTCCACTAAAAATATGAGAAAATGAATTAAGAAAACGGTTTTCATCTACTATAGGCACTAGAGAAGTTTTCTCTCTAACTTTGCTAAGAACCTCGTAAGTATCAGTTCCTGATATATGGGTACTCATATCCCATAAAGCGAATTCGCATTGCCTAAGCATTTGCAAACCAGATTGAAAGTTTTTGGATTCAATTACCTTCTTAAAGAGCACTTCAGGCAGTTTATTGCCAGTTTCCCAGTGGCCTGAAATTAATTCAACCACCTCTTTTTCATAACAGAAATTTTCCATATATTGGCTTGGAAGTTCAACGCCGTCCCAAGGGACACCGCTAATTCCAGCTGCACATGGAAAAGGAACTTTTGTTAGCAGGTGATGAAGTGCATGACCAAACTCATGAAAAATAGTTACAATTTCATCAAAATCAAATAGTGCTGGTTTCCCATCTGAAGGAGAATTCAAGTTGCAAACAACAAAAGCGACCGGCAACGAGTCTTTATAAAGACCCTGATAATCCGACATCCAGGCACCACCACGTTTATTTTCTCTGGCATAAACATCCAAATAAATTCTTCCGATTACTCCGTTTTTATCCTCAAGCTTGATCACCCTAACATCTTGATGATAAGTCTTTTCATGAATTTCAGTCAACTTAATATCATAGAGATTTTGAATAGTTTCAAACAAACCATTAAAAACACTATTTTCAGGAAAATAGGGCTTCAAGTCAGAACGCTTAAAACTAAATGTTTTTTGTTTTAATTTTTCTGAATAATACATCAAATCCCAAGGCATCAAAGCATGACCTGCAAACCTTTCTAAATCACTTAATTCAGCTTTTGCTTGTGGTGTTGATAGTTCTATAAGTGTACTCAAAAAGTCGACAACTGCATCTGGAGAATCAACCATTTTTGACTGCGTTGAATAATCTGCATAATTTGAAAATCCAACTAACTCTGACATTTCTAATCGCAGTTTTAAAATTTCATCCATTATTGGACGATTATCAAACTCTTTAGAAGTAATTCCAATATCTGAAGCTCTTGAAATATAGGCCTTGTAAACCTCTTCTCTGAGGTCACTACTATCAGCATAAGTCATAAGATCAATGTAGACTGGCACTTGAAGATTAATCTCATAATGATCGCCTGTTTTGACTTTAGAAAACTCATCAGCGCCATATCCTTTTAACTCTTCAGCTGAAACAGTTTTTTTCCACGAGTTTGTTGATTGTAAAACATTTTTAGAAAACTGATTACTGAGTACACTTAATTGCTCTTGAATTTCTTTAAATTGCTCAGACTTAGCCCCATCTAAAGCAACACCAGAGAGTTCAAAGCTTCGCAATGAATCATTTACAATATGTTTCTGTTGTAAATTTAACGTGGTCTCATTAACCCTCTTAAATGCCTTATAAAGATCTTTATTTGCGCCAAGATCACTATAAAAATTTGAAATTAAAGGGAGTGTTTTTTCATACTGTTTGTTGAACTCATCCGTAAACATAACTGAGTTTAGATGAGAGTTAACACTCATCTCTTTTCCAATTAGATGCTCGGCCTCATCCAGAACACCTACAACACTCTCCCAGTCCACTCCTTGGCTTGCTAGTGTTGATTGGGTCGTTCCGATATCGATAGCTTTTCTGATGCTATTGACGATGTTTTTGGGGTCAAAATTAGGTGTTAGTTCTGTATTCATTAGTTGTTTAGAAAATAAATATAATTTTATTATAAATACTAAGCCTTCAGGCTAAATGAAGTTTAGACGTTGATTAGGTGAAATTAATCGAGCAAACTATCATTTCGATTTTGCATTCCAACTATATTATCGTGAACTTGAGTTATCTTGCCATATAAGTCCTTGACACGTTCCTTACTTCCAACGATGCCAGGAGTTTCTGTAAAAGACTGAATCAATAATAAACGGTCTGAATTTCCATTATTATGAGTTACCCTGTGAAGTGAGTATCTTCCTAGGAAAAATTGTAAGTCACCAGAACACAACTTAAGCTTCTTTACTCTAGCTCGATCTCCATCTATAACTTTTTTTACTTCCTCAAAGCACTCATCATTTTTTAATCTTAAGTTGGGAACATATTCAAAACAACCCCCAGATTCTGCTCCTTTTAAAAGATAGGTAATAGTAAATTCGTTTGTATCAAAATGCCAATTAAAAGTCTGCCCTGGTTTGCAAACATTAACGATCATGTTTGACACAGGATCCTCATAAATATATAGTTCTTTTTTACTTAAACATTGAGCCAGAAAACTTCTTAATGGTTTCCAATGATAAAGCAAATGTGACAAAGTGCCTTCATTCAACAAATCTGCAGTAATAAACCCATTCGTTCTTTCCATAAAAATATTTTGAGGATGGCCTTGAGACTCTTTAGGGTTCCCTTTAGCAAGATAGACGTTACAAAGTTTAGATTCTGAATAAAAGGCTTTATCTTTTCTTTGTTCTACTTCTTGGGCTATCAACTCTAGACCTTTGTTAGTTAAAAATTTCGAAAGAACACTGCAACCATCTTTATCAAGTTCACTTTGGACAAACTGAACAACTTCATTGAATTGAGCACACTGGGGCTCGTTAATTGGATACTCTGATAGATTGACTAAACTTTCTACTTTAGTCATTCTAATTAACTGTCTTGTCGATTACGAATAACAACCTCATAACCCTTCTCCTCTGGCTCATCATCAATCATTTCGGGAGGAAAACCAACACCCAAAACTTCAACGTTGGCTTTTTCTTCCAATCGTTTTATGATATTTGGTGAAAGTTCACGAGAACCATAACGCTTTTCTCCATCTTTAAATATTTCTACAATCATTGGTGCAATTTCTAAATCAAGTCCTTTGCGCTCAGCTAGCTCATTAAATATACCCACATCTTTAGAGACAAGGTCCATTGTAAAGCTTATATCTCTACTCCCATTTAAGATTACTTGAGACTCTGTTTCATGAACAAACGAATTGCCTGACGAAGCTTTGATTGCTTCATAGGTTACATTCATATCCATTCCAAGGACTTTCATAGTTGAAAGTGCCTCTGCGATAGATACAAGATTAACTGTAGCAAGGTAGTTAGTCATTACTTTTAATGTTGATGCAGTTCCTAAGGCGCCTGTGTGAAGAACGCGTCGTCCCATTGTAGTTAAAATTGGAAGAGCCTTTTCAAAAGCCTCTCTTTTGCAGCCGGCAAAAATTGAAATATTACCAGTATCAGCTCTATGACAACCCCCAGATACAGGGCAGTCAATTGGAAGAGCACCTTTTAATTCAACTAGTGAACCTATTCTTCGAATTTCAGCCTCGTCAGTTGTACTCATCTCTAACCAAATTTTTCCCTCTCTTAAGCCTGCTATAACTCCATCTTCTGACTCCATTACCTCTGAACATGCCCTAGGTGAAGGCAGACAAGTGATCACAACATCACAAAGTTTAGCCATTTCCTTTGGGGTTCTTCTGCTAGATGCACCTCGTTCTATAAATTCATTCACTAATGAGTCATCGAGATCTATAACTGTAAGATCAAAACCATTTCTTAAAAGGCTACCTGCAAGCTTACCTCCTGCATTTCCTAAACCAATAAAACCCACTTTCATTAAATTCTCCTACATACTAAATTAGTCATCGTCAACGTAATAAGGCTTTTGGTCCATAGAAAGATGAAGCTTATTTCCTTTGTAAGGAGAATTTGACTCGACAACATCAAAATTCAACTCGATACCTAAGCCAGGTTTATCTGATGGGATTATATTTCCATTACTCCAATTAATTGGCTCCGTTAAAACCTCTGAATGAAAACCATCCCAAGTCTTGATACTTTCCATAATCAAAAAATTCGGGGTTGCAGTAGCGAGCTGAATACTTGCTGCAGCACCAACTGGGCCGTTATATATATGAGGAGCAATCTGAGCATAAAAAACTTCTGATAAACTCGCAATTTTTTTAGCCTCCAAAATCCCACCCACTCGACCTAGGTTCATTTGAATGATTGAGGCCGCATTATTTTTTAAGACATCATAAAACTCATACTTTGTTGTTAATCGCTCACCAGTTGCAACTGGAATCTTGGTTTTATTAGCAACTTCACTCATTGCATTAGATTGGCTAGGTGGAACAGGCTCTTCAAACCAAAGGGGGTCAAATTTTTCAAGTCTTTTCGCAAGCCTTACAGCTGAAGCAGGAGTGAGCTGCCCATGCGTACCGATAAGGATATCGCAATTATCCCCTACTGCATCCCTAACTTTTTGAGTGTAGTTCTCGCAGTGAGTAAGCCTTTTCAGTGAAATTTGATGACCAGAGTATGAAGAATAAGGACCAGCAGGATCAAACTTAATTGCAGTAAAGCCCTGCTCCATAAATCGAACAGCAGACTCTGCGCCAAGCTCGGGGTTATCATAGTTAAGCACCCCATTCTTGTCTTTTGGGTACAAGTAGGTATATGAACGAAGCTTGTCATGGACTTTACCCCCTATAAGCTCATAAATTGGCTTATTTGCAGCTTTTCCAATAATATCCCAACACGACATCTCAAGACCACTTAAGACCCCCATCATCGTTAAATCAGGCCTCTGAGTAAAACCACTCGAGAAACACTCTCTATAAAAACGTTCGACATGATGAGGATCATGACCTTTAAGATATCTTTCAAAAACATCTTTGATTCCTTTGACAACAACCTCAGGATGAAAAGATGCCGAGTAAACCTCACCAACTCCTAATATTCCACACTTAGTTTCAATAGACAGAAATATCCAATACATTCCTCCGATGTGGGGCTTAGGTGTTGCAACAATATAAGTATTTAATTTCTCTACTTCCATTAACAGATAAGATAAGATTGAGATGAGTTAATTTTTATACGGATTTAAATCAAGAAGCAAGTTAATTTTCACCAATTAGTGTAATTAGTTGCCTGTTACTTTTCTCTTTGGGCTACCAAGTCGCTGTAATTCTTTCCAATTTGGATCAATCCACACATTTACATCGCTTGATTCTAATGGCTTATTACCTAGAACCGCGTCTGCCATTTTTTCTGCCAACATGATAGTTGGACTATTAAGGTTTCCATTTGGAATGGTAGGGAAAACTGAAGAGTCAATTACTCTCAAACTCCCTATCCCATTGACTTGGCCTACGTTATTTACTACCGTCATTGGATCATCAAATGAGCCCATTTTGCATGAACAAGATGGATGATAAGCACTCTCAACATTTTCCTTCACCCAGGCGTCAATTTCTTCGTCAGAACTAACATCTAAACCAGGGCTTGCTTCTCCAGCATTAAATTCATCAAGCGCAGGCTGACTTAAAATTTCTCTGGTTAGACGGATGCAGTCCCTCCAATCCTGCTTATCTTGCTCTGTTTCCATGTAATTAAAAATAATTGATGGCTTTGCTTTTGGATCTGAACTATTTATCTTAACACTGCCACGACTAGTTACTTTATTGACACCAGCATGAACCTGGTAACCATGTCCATCCATAGCTGCATTCCCATCATATCGCATTGCTGCCGGAAGAAAATGATATTGAATATTGGGCCACTCTAGCCCAGCACGAGATCGAATAAAACCGCATGACTCAAAATGGTTGGTTGCACCTAAACCCGTTTTTGCCAATATCCACTCAATACCAATAAGCCCTTTACTAATAAGGTTTAGTTTACTGTTAAGGGTGATTGGTTTTTTACAATAATATTGAAAGTAAACCTCAAGGTGGTCTTGAAGGTTTTCACCAACACCTGGTAATTCGTGCAGAATTTCAACGCCTACATCCTTAAGTACTTTTGTTGGCCCAATGCCTGACAATTGAAGAATTTGTGGGGAGCCAATAGAGCCTGCACAAAGTATCACTTCTTTATTTGCTTTTAATTTTTTTTTGTTTCCGTTAATTGAATACTCTACACCCGTAGCTATTTTATTTTCCAGAATGATTTTTTGAACAAGCACATGAGTTAATATTTTAAGATTTGATCTATTTTTTGTTGGCTTAATATAGGCATTAGATGTTGAAGAGCGAACGCCACCACCCACTGTCATGTGCATTGGGCCAAAACCTTCTTGCTGCTCACCGTTATAATCTTTAGTTTCCGGATAACCAGCCTCTTTACCCGCCTCAATAAAGGCTTCGTATAGAGGATTAAGCTTCATATTATTGCCATTTGAAGTTGAAATAGGGCCACTATCGCCACGGTAATCATCTTCACCTTTATACCAACTTTCACAGCGCTTAAAGTAAGGTAAACAATCTTTATATGCCCACCCTTTTACTCCAAGCTCTTCCCACTGGTCAAAATCTTTAGCATGGCCTCGAACGAAGACCATTCCATTAATTGACGAAGAGCCTCCCATCACTCTACCTCTTGGACAGTGCATTTTTCTGTTATCTAAAAAAGGTTCCGGCTCAGTATGAAATTGCCAAGCATACTTATTAGTATTCATCGGATAAGAGAGTGCTGTTGGCATTTGAATCATTATATTTTTATCACTGCCACCATTTTCTAGAAGAATTACGCTGTTTTCACCTGACTCACTCAAACGATTAGCCATAACGCACCCAGCTGACCCAGCGCCAACAACAATGTAATCAAAATCACTACTCATTTATATTTTCTCTACACTTAATAAGGGCTCTCAACATCATCAAGACGCACAAAGACACTTTTGATTTGAGTATAGCTTTTTAAGGTCTCGGGACCGTTTTCACGTCCAATACCTGACTCTTTGTAACCACCAACTGGCATTTCTGCAGGTGAATCTCCCCAACTATTAATCCAGCATATTCCAGCCTCTAGTTGATTAATGACTCGATGGGCTCGACTGATATCTTGCGTAAAAACACCAGCAGCCAAACCAAACCTCGTGTTATTTGCTCTTTGAATAACTTCGGATTCTTCATCAAAGCGTAGCACTGACATTACAGGTCCAAAAATTTCGTCTTGTACAAAAGATGCAACATCCTCACAATCGGCAAAAATTGTCGGCTCCACAAAGAAGCCATTTTTAGTTTCATCCGATTTGAAGCGGTTACCTCCAGTTATAAGTCGCGCACCTGATTTTTTAGCATGATCGATATAACCCATAACCTTCTCAAGATGTTTAGAGCTAATTAATGCTCCCATTTGGGTCTCTATATTTGAGGGGCTGCCAACTTTAATATTTTTAGTTCGTTGACATGCCAATTCAAGAAACCTGTCATAAATAGCAGACTGAACAAAAACTCTTGTACCATTGGTGCAAACTTCACCCTGAGTATAAAAATTTGCCAAAAGAGCCCCAGAAACCGCATTATCAAGGTTAGCGTCATTAAAGATTATTAAAGGTGACTTTCCTCCAAGCTCCAAGGTCACTTCCTTTAATGATCCAGAGGCATCAGTCATTACTTTTTTCCCAGTACCACTCTCTCCAGTAAATGAAACTTTTGCAATTCTAGGGTGTCTTGTCAGGAATTGACCGACTCGATAGTCACCTTGAACGACATTAAAAACTCCTGGAGGCATTCCTGCCTCCGTATATATTTCAGCCAACTTTAGAACACTAAGCGGTGTTTCTTCAGAAGGTTTAAACACCATTGTGTTTCCAGCAGCAAGACAAGCAGCCGACTTCCAGCAGGCAATTTGAATAGGGTAATTCCATGCCCCAATGCCAGCGCAAACCCCTAAGGGCTCTCTTTTAGACATAAAAAAAGTATTCGAATCTAGGTCTTGCTGAGACCCTTGAAGAGCGGGTGCTAATCCAGCATAGTACTCAATGACATCAGCCCCAGTTTGAATATCAACACAGTTTGCCTCTTGGAGTGGCTTGCCACAATCTAAAACCTCAAGCTCAGCAAGCTCATCATTTCTTTCTCGAAGAATAGAGACGGCCTTGAGAAGAATCCTACCTCTCTCAAATGTACTCATTTGACTCCAAATCCTGAACGCTTTCTCAGACGATAAAACCGCCTTTTCAACATCTTTGTCACTTGCCTGATCAACAATAGCAATCGTCTCTCCATTCGCAGGATTAATCGACTTAAATGTTTTGCCAGAGGAGGACACTAAATAATTGCCATCAATATACAGGTGATGCTTCATAATTTAAAGGTTATTAATAAAGTTATTCGTAACTATTCAAAGAACTAATGATACATATGAACAAAAGAAAATTAACAAAAATTAAATGAAAAAAATAAGTAACATTTAGTAAATATATTTCTAGATATGAATAGAGAAATCGCGCTAAATCAGCTTAGTCCCACATCACCTATAGACTAAGGCATTACAATATTATTAAGCTGATCATTCAAAAGCTTTAATAATGATATTTTTTGTTGATCATCAAAGCGACTTATAGGCCCTGAAACTACAATCGCACCCACAAATTTATCACTGTTCGATAGCACCGGGACTGCTAAAGCAAATAGAGATGCATTGTGTTCATTAATCGATAGATAGTAACCCTGGTCACGTATATCTTTATAAAACCCTTTTTTATCTTTTTGTCTCTTACCATAAGCCAAAATTATTCGCCCTGATGCCCCTCTATTGAGCTGTAGTCGAGATCCTTGTTCAATATTATGTCTAATTTCATCTCGAGAATGAGCCCTATATAAACAAATTCGGTCATCTTCTTCTTCAACAAAAAAAGATGCAGTTTCCCCAGATATATCCCGAATACGGTCAACAATAGGTCTAATCTGCTCTAGGTGATTACTTTGAGTATATATTGCGCTCAAGTAGAGCGCCTGAGTTCCAATTACGTAGTCTTTATTTTTAAGACGAGAAACATAACCATACTCCTCCAGCGTCGAGAGAATACGATATGCAGTTGAAACATTAAAATTTAATTGTTTACAAATCTCTTTGATTGAAAATTTTGATTTGTCCAGAGAAAACATAGACAGTATTTGTAAGCATTTTTCAATTGCATTGTAATTCTTATCGATTGATCTAGGCTTCATTTTTATTTCATATTATGAAAAATATATATTATATCGTGAAATATCTATAATTTTAAACTAAAAGATTGGTATTATTAAAAACATGTAATTATTAGTTTTATCAAGAGTTTAGAACCAATATAATATACGTAATTACTGTCAAAAAACTGACAAAGTTGATATACATTAGATTGACTGATGTATTTTAACTATTGTTACTAAAATTAATAATTCGGTTACATAAATTGTAATAAAAATAGGAGAGCGTTGTGAATAGAAAAGAGCAGGTTAAAGAACTCGAAAAAGACTGGCAAGAAAATCCAAGATGGTCCGATGTAAAAAGACCTTATTCTGCAGAAGATGTGGTTAGACTTCGTGGATCTGTCCAGCCTGAGTGTACTTACGCCAGAAGAGGTGCCGAAAAACTTTGGGACTTAATCAATGGATCATCTAAAAAAGGGTATGTAAATTGCATGGGAGCAATTACAGCAGGACAAGCAATGCAGCAGGCAAAAGCTGGTATTGAAGCAATTTATCTCTCAGGGTGGCAAGTAGCTGCAGATGGAAACACTTCAGAAACAATGTATCCTGATCAATCACTCTATGCTTATGACTCTGTTCCTACAATGGTCAGAAGAATTAACAATACTTTTAAAAGAGCCGACGAAATTCAGTGGGCACAAGGTATAGACCCTACTGATGAAAAGTATATTGACTTTTTCTTACCCATAGTTGCAGACGCTGAAGCAGGATTTGGTGGTGTATTGAATTCATTTGAATTAATGAAAAATATGATTGCTAATGGTGCTGCTGGTGCTCACTTTGAAGATCAGCTTGCTGCTGTTAAAAAATGTGGTCATATGGGCGGCAAGGTTTTAGTTCCAACTCAAGAAGCGGTTCAAAAATTGGTTTCAGCACGATTAGCTTCAGATGTTATGGGTGTTCCAACGCTATTATTAGCTAGAACTGACGCAGAAGCAGCTAATTTACTTACTTCTGATGTTGATCCACATGACGCTCCTTTTATTACTGGAAAAAGAACTGCAGAAGGTTTTTACGTTGTTAAGAATGGCTTAGAGCAATCAATTTCAAGAGGAGTTGCTTATGCGCCTTACGCTGACTTGGTATGGTGTGAAACGGGTAAACCAGATCTAGGATTTGCGAGAGAATTTGCAGAAGCTGTACTTGCAGAGAATCCGGGTCAACTATTAGCCTACAATTGTTCACCATCTTTTAACTGGAAGAAGAATCTAAACGATAGCGAAATTGCCTCTTTTCAAGAAAAAATTTCTGAAATGGGTTATAAGTATCAATTTATCACTTTGGCTGGCATTCATAATATGTGGTATAACATGTTTGACCTTGCTTATGAATATGCAAAAGGTGAAGGCATGAAGCACTATGTTGAAAAGGTTCAAGAACCAGAATTTAATGCTTCAAAGAAAGGATACACCTTTGCATCTCATCAGCAAGAAGTCGGAGCGGGTTATTTTGATGATGTCACAACTGTTATTCAAGGTGGAGAGTCATCGGTAACTGCACTGAAAGGCTCAACTGAGGAAGAGCAGTTTAGTTAGCCTAATCAGTAATAATTATATGGCGCCCTTCATATTTGAAGGGCTTCCAAATATAACTAATTAATAATGCTTAGCAACTCATCTCAAAAAATCTCACTCTCAATAGCCAAGAAGATTTTATTGGGATTTGAACATCACTACCAAAATATTAAAAGCGCGTCTATTGAAGCAAAAAGATGTTTTGAAGAAAAAGAATGGGAAAAAATTGAGAATGACTCAAAGTTAAGACTCAATTTCTATGATGAACAGGTTGATGTTTTTTGTAAAAAACTATCCTCTGAATTAAAAAAACAAACATTATATGGCGCAAAAGCTGAATTTAATGAGTCTCAGAGTATGGATAAGTTTAACTCTGATTTTTGGAAAAATACCAAACATGTTTATATTGAGCTAATCACAGCACATAAACAACCAGAACTTGCAGAAACCTTTTACAACTCGGTCTTTTGCAGGATGTTTTCGAGAAGCTTTTATAACAATCAATATATTTTTACCAAGCCATGTGTATCACTTAATTATATCGATATGGATGAGCCTGTCATTGATAGCTATTTTGTTGATGATGGCCAGCTTAAAGACACTTTGGCTTCAATTCTTAATAACTACAAATTTAAATGCACATGTGGCAATCTTGATCAAGATATCGAAAGACTTCAAGAACAGCTTTTAAAGCAAATGCCAAGGCTTGGCTCTGAAGTTTTTGAGCTTCAATTTATTAGCACTCCCTTTATTAGAGGAAAATGCGCATACATTGTTGGAAAAATTATCACCCAACTGCATTCTGATGCACCTGTTCTTATAGCGCTGTTAAATGATGATAGTAAAGGACTATATGTTGACAGTTTGATCACTGATATTGGTGCAATATCTGTTATTTTTAGCTTTTCAAGGTCATACTTTTTTATAACAACTGACTACCCTTCTGCCATTGTAGAGTATTTAAAAGAACTACTCCCTGGGAAAACCAGAGCAGTCCTCTATAGTGCGATTGGTCTTCATAAGCAAGGCAAAACACTTTTATATAGACATTTTCTAAAATACTCGAAAATAACTAGTGAAAAACTGATCATTGCGCCTGGCATTAAAGGTATGGTGATGTCAGTTTTCACCTTTCCAATGTATCCTTACGTTTTTAAGATTATTAACGATCGATTTGCTCCTCCAAAAATGGGCACAAAAGAAATGGTTAAGGATAAATATTATTTTGTTAAAAATCATGTCAGAATTGGAAGATTGGCAGATACATGGGAATTTTCAAATGTCGCATTTCCTTTGAAAGATATTGATGATGAGTTACTCAAAGAATTAGAAAAAAAAGCAGGGTCAAATATTGAAATTGAGGGAGAACTACTCATTATTAAACATATGTACATAGAAAACAAAATGACGCCGCTAAATATCTATCTTGAAACGGCAAATAAAAAGCAACAAAGCCATATTATCAATGATTATGGAAAAGCTATTGATGAACTAATAAATTCAAATATTTTTCCTGGAGATATGCTGACCAAAAATTTTGGAGTAACCCGTCAGAACAGAGTTGTATTTTATGATTATGATGAAATTACCTTGATGAGCACGCCTATTTTTAAAAAAATTCCTAAGGCTAAAACTTATGAACAAGAGATGTCCTCTGAGCCATGGTATTACGTAGGTCAAAATGATGTTTTTCCTGAAGAATTCAAATACTTTATGTTGCCGAATCCCTATATGAAAGAGGTTTTTAATAAAAAATATAAAAAATTATTAGATGCCAATTATTGGATCTCTATTCAAGAAAAAATTAAAGAGAATGGAATCATGGATTATTACCCCTACGGCTCAGAAAAGCGTATGTGTGAAATTTATAAGGACAACTAACATGAAGTCAACCTGTGACATTTCAGATGAACTGCACCCCAACGTTCAGTATTTATATCCAACATTTAAATGCTATGGAGAGAAAAATATTTTCTCAGGACGAATTGTTACAATAGAGTGCTTTGAAGACAATTCTCTTGTTGAAGAAGCTCTAAATACCAATGGTAAAGGCTGTGTTTTAGTCATAGATGCAGGTGAGTCGTTAAAGTGCGCAATGCTTGGTGACAAAAGAGCAGCAGATGCTATAAAAAATGAGTGGGAAGGAATTATTGTCAATGGCTCAATCAGAGATTCTGCAATGATTAATTCGATGCCAATTGGTATAAGAGCTCTAGGCACTTGCCCTCGAAAAAGTGTGAAAAAAGGAATTGGAAAAAGAAATTTAAATGTTTACTTTTCAAATGTAAAATTTACTCCAAATCACTATCTTTATGCTGATGATGATGGCGTAATTGTAACCGAAAACAAGGTAAATTCATGAGTCCTAACCAACAAACAATTAACAAAATAAAAGTTGATAAACCCTTCTTTGACTTTATTGAGAAAGAAGTATGCGATGGCTTGAACATCTCTGCAAAAGATTTTTTTAAATCTCTTTCTAAAATTTTGAGTGAACTTCAAGAATCCAATCATTCACTTTTAAATAAACGTGACGAATTGCAATCACAAATTGATAGTTGGCATCTTGAAAATAAAAGAATTGATCCTCAAACCTATAAAAAATTTCTAGAAAATATTGACTATGTTGTTAAAAAACCAGATGAATTTACTATTGGAGTAGAAGAGGTAGATGATGAGATTTCCCAAATTTCAGGACCACAACTCGTTGTTCCAATTACCAATCAAAGATTTGTTCTTAATGCTGTAAATGCTCGGTGGGGTAGTCTCTTTGACTCTCTTTACGGTACAAACGTTATACCTAATAAAGGCAGTATGAGTACTTCATTTGCTCATAATCTACAAAGAGTTAATCGAACAGCAGAGCTTGCTTGCGATTTTCTGGATGAAATTGCGCCTCTTAAAGGAGCCTCCTATCGACAAATTACTAACCAAGTCAAGTACAAGGGAACTTTGATTTTTAACTTGAATGATGGCGAAGTAGCAACCCTAATAAACCCTGACCAATATATAGGGCTAACTGAAGATGGAAATATATTATTAAAAAACAATGATCTTTATATTGAGATCGTTTGCGATCAAGAAAAAAGTCTTCATAAAAGTGGAATATTTGATGTGATTTTAGAGTCTGCAGTTACTACAATTGTTGACTTTGAGGATTCGGCATCTACAGTTTCAGATGAAGAAAAAATTCATGCATATCGTAACTATCTTGGTCTTATGAAGCGCCAACTAAACGCCTCTTTTATCAAGGGTGGAGAAACCATAACAAGGTCATTGAACGAAGATAAAAGCTACACAGATATCCAAGGTCATATTTGTAAACTGCCAGGAACGAGTTTAACGCTGGTAAGAAATGTTGGCATTCACATGATGACTAGTATGGTCACTAATAGTGATGGTTCTCCTATTCCTGAAGGAATTTTAGATACTATGGTTACCTCATTAATTGCTCTTCATGATTTAAAACTCAAAATGAATTCCAAAAAAGGCAGTATCTATATTGTCAAACCGAAGCTACATGGCTCAGAAGAAGTTAAATTTACTATGGATTTATTTTCTGCAGTTGAAAAAGCATTATCAATTAAAGAAAATACCTTAAAAATTGGCATCATGGATGAAGAAAGAAGAACGACTCTTAACCTTAAAGCCTGTATTTATGAAGCTCGAAATCGCATAATTTTTATTAATACTGGTTTTCTAGATAGAACTGGTGATGAAATACATACCTCAATGATGGCTGGGGCAATGCGATGTAAAAATCTCATTAAAGAAGAACCATGGTTTTCTGCTTATGAAGAAAACAATGTAAGTACAGGGCTTGAATGTGGTCTTTATAAAAAAGCACAAATTGGTAAAGGGATGTGGGCTCAGCCTGACCAGATGCGTCAAATGCTGGACAATAAAATGACCCATTTAGAGGCAGGAGCAAGCTGCTCATGGGTTCCATCACCTACAGCAGCAACTTTGCATGCAACCCACTACCATCGTTTTAATGTATTCAAACAACAAAAAGAACTCTTATCAAAACATCAAAAACCTAACCAGGATGATTTATATGTGATTCCATTTTTAAAGTTAGCTGACCAGTTATCTGAAGAAAAAATTATTAAAGAAATAAATAATAATGCTCAAAGTATCTTGGGTTATGTTGTTAAGTGGATTAATCAAGGAATTGGCTGCTCAAAAGTTCAAGATATTAATCATGTTGGGCTTATGGAAGATCGCGCCACATTAAGAATTTCTTCGCAACATATGGCAAACTGGCTACATCATAAATTATGTACTAAAGAGCAGGTAAATAAGGCATTTCAAGATATGTCTATTATCGTAGATGAACAAAATAAACATGACCCTAATTACCTTCCATTAGCTCCAAGTTATGATAGTTTTGCTTACAAAGCTTCACTAGCGCTTGTTTTTGAAGGTGCTGAGCAGGCAAATGGATATACTGAGGATATTTTAATTAGGTTTAGACGTAAATTTCTTGAGGCAAGAAATTAAATCTCAATCCGCTCAGCCTTTGAAAGCATTGTCAGATAAAAGATAATCAAGCTCTTCCATAGTGCTCATTCGTCCCAGTATTTCATTCCTATGTGGAAAACGTCCAAATCTTTTAACAAGGCCTCTATGGTGCTTTGAAAAATCTAGATTAAAGTTATATTTTTCAAATAAATAAACTTGTAAATTCTGATGATCTATATTTTCACTATGCATTAATGGCATAAAGAGAAATAATAGCTTTTCATCATTTAGCTCCTCATCATAGCCATTATTGATGGCATTTAATGCAACTTCAACAGCCATAGTCTCTGTTTGAAAGCTTTTTGGATCTGACCTATACATATTTAACGGGAGCTGATCTAGAATCACTATAAGTGCGACTGAGCCATCAGCTGTGTCTCTCCAGTGGCCAAATTCTCCAGCAGCAGCTTTTTCCCAAATACGTTCAAAACGCACCTTGATTTCATTATCTATTTGTGGAGTTGAAGCAAACCAGAATTGTTTGCTTTTTACTGAAAACCAATAATCTAAAACATCAGATGGTGTTATTGAATTTTCATTCATCGTAAGTAAATTTGTTCCCTCAGAGCGCAATAATATACCACTCTGAGGGTTAATAGTTAATACTTATCGATGAGGTGACTTTTCACCATAGTCTTTGTACTTATCAAGATATCTAATTGGTTTACTTAATGCATCTTTTCTGAATGGATCTCCAAGTTCTCTTGAACACATAATTTCAATAATTGTTGTCTTTCTCTCATTCATTTGCATATCTATCGCTTTTTTAAGAGCTGGACCTACATCTTCAAGCTTATCAACTCGTATACCTTCAGCACCCATTGATTCTGCAATATTGACGAAGTGCTGATCAGTAAGCTCAGCAGCAATAAAACGTCTGTCATAGAAGTCAACCTGGTTTTTCTTTTCAGCACCCCAATGGCGATTATGAAAAACAACCGCAGTAACCGGAATATCATGACGTACACAAGTCATAGTTTCGACCATACTCATTGCCCAAGCGCCATCTCCAGCATAAGAAACCGCAGGTCTATGCTGTGCAGCTGCTTTGGCACCAATAATTGTTGGAAAGGCATACCCGCAGTTTCCAAAACTCATTGCTGCAAAAAAACTACGTGGCTTTTCGAATCTAAGATAACTGTTCGCCACAGAGTTAATGTTACCAATATCAGTAGAAACCATTACATCTTCAGGCATAGCCTTTTCAAGTTCACGCAGAACTTGTCTCGGGTGAAGCCATCCCTCCTCTTTATTAGCAATCATATCCATACTATAAGAGTCAGTTTCATGAATCCACTCATCAAGCTCCAATTCCCAAACTGCTTTTTCATCAGCAATTGTTGTGGCTCTTTCGGACTTAGTGGAATCACAGCTCAAAGTTTCTGAATTTAACTTCTGACAAAGAACTTCAGCAACTGCTTTTGCATCGCCACAAATTCCAACATTGATTGGTTTAACTAGACCTAACATTTTGTGATCCGCATCAATTTGAATAATTTGAGCATCTTTAGGCCAATAATCCATACCGTGTTGAGGTAATGTTCCAAATGGGCCCAAGCGAGTTCCTAAAGCAATAACCACGTCAGCTTTTGAGATTAGTTTCATAGCAGCCTTTGAGCCTTGATAGCCTAATGGACCGCACCATAGTTCATGACTCGCAGGGAAAGAATCATTGTGAAGGTAACTATTAACTACTGGAGCACCGAGACGTTCTGCTAATGCAGCACACTCCTGAACGCCATCTGCCATAACAACACCACCCCCTGAAACAATAACCGGAAACTTTGCCTTAGCAATTAAAGCTACAGCTTCATTTAAAGTGTCTTCACCTCCAGAACCTCGATCAATTCTTCGTGGCGTAGGAATTGTAAATTCACCTTCTGCATAAAAGTAATCTCTAGGTATGTTTAGCTGTGTAGGCGCCATTTCACTCATAGCCCTATCAAAGCAACGACCTGTGAATTCTGCCATTCTCATAGGATTAACAACATGGCCTTGATATTTAGTAAATTCTTGGAACATTGGAAGCTGGTTAGCTTCTTGAAATCCACCAAGACCCATACCCATAGTTCCGGCTTCAGGAGTCACAATGACAACAGGACTGTGAGCCCAGTAAGCAGCAGCAATAGCTGTTACACAATTAGATATTCCAGGGCCATTCTGACCAATTACTACACCATGTCTGCCACTAACTCTTGAGTAACCATCTGCCATGTGGGCTGCACCTTGTTCATGAACAACTGGTATTAATCTTATGCCTGCTGGCTCAAAAATATCCATTGCATCCATAAATGCTGAACCCATGATGCCAAAAATATCTGTTACTTCATTGGCGACCATTGTTTCAACAAAAGCCTCACTTGAGGTCATCTTTGTCATTTCTTTCTCTCCTATTTAAAATAATTATTTATTGAGCATATCTAGAGCTGGGACATAATCATATCCCAAATCTTGAGCCACCTCAAGACAGGTTACTTGTCCACTATGGACATTTAATCCTGCTCTCAAATGTTCATCATCTAATAAAGCTTGTTTGACGCCTTTATCTGCAATACTTAACCCAAAGGGTAATGTTACATTGTTAAGGGCGTAAGTCGATGTCTTTGGGACACCTCCAGGCATATTTGCAACACAATAATGAACCACATCATCAATAATGTAAGTTGGCTCAGCATGTGTTGTTGCTTTTGAAGTTTCAAAGCAACCTCCTTGGTCAATTGCAACATCAACAATCACAGATCCAGGCTTCATTGCCTTGATCATCTCTCTTGATACTAATTTAGGAGCCTCAGCACCTGGGATTAAGACGCCACCAATAACTAGGTCTGCCTGAAGTACATATTCTTCTACTGCACTTTTTGTTGAGAACACCGTATTGGTAGTTCTACCAAATTGTTGCCAGTGGGATTCAAGTGTCTCGGGGTTGTTATCTAAAACCCAAACATCGGCCCCCATTCCCACAGCCATATGTGCAGCATGCGCACCTACTACTCCACCACCAAGTATCACAACATTTAATGGGTCGACTCCTGGAACACCTCCAAGAAGAGCTCCCATGCCGCCATTTGGATGTTCTAAAAAGTGAGCGCCAGCCTGAACTGCCATTCTGCCAGCAACCTTTGACATTGGTGCTAATAACGGAAGACCTCCTCTTGGAGAAGTCACTGTCTCATAAGCAATACAAATTGCACCACTCTCTACAAGCCCTTTGGTTTGAACAGGATCAGGTGCCAGATGAAGATATGTATAAAGGATTTGACCTTCTCTAAGCATTGCAATTTCTTCAGCTTGAGGCTCTTTAACTTTAACAATCATTTCAGCAGTATCGAACACCTGTTTTGCAGTAGACATGATTTCAGCGCCTGAATCTGAATACTCATCATCAGAAGCACCAATTCCAACACCAGCATTAGTTTGAACAATGACCTCGTGGCCATGATTGATAAACTCTTTAACGCTTCTAGGCGTTAATCCTACTCTGTACTCATGGTTTTTAATTTCTTTTGGAACACCAATAATCATTATATTTTTCCTGTAAATTTAAAATGTACAACTATGTGTTTGCAGCAATAGCATTATCAACGGCAGCTACAATTTGATCAATTTCATTTTTAGAACAGATAAAAGCTGGACTAAAAAGCAGCACATTATTGTTGTATTCAAAGCTTCGATTCGTTCTTCCAATCATTACTTTATTCTTTAAACAGTGTCCAGCAATCGCCATTGCGATACTTTCGTGAACGGGTTCTTTTGTTTCCCTATCTTTAACTAGCTCTACTCCACAAAACAAACCTTTGCCTCTTACGTCACCAATAATGTCATATTTATCTTTAAGAGCATGTAACTTGTCTTTCAAATAATCACCCATATTTGTTACATTTTCAAGGAGATTTTCTCTTTTAATAATATTTACAACCTCAAGCGCGGCTGCTGGACCAGCTGTGCAACCACCAAAAGTTGAAATATCTCTAAAGTAACTATCTGGATTGGTATGATCTTGCTTAAACCTTTCAAAAATCGCCTCAGAAGTAACAGTTACAGATATTGCAGCATATCCAGCTGCCAAACCTTTTGCAGTTGTAACAATATCGGGCTGTACATCAAAATGCTGATAACCAAACCATTTTCCTGTTCTTCCAAGTCCACAAACTACTTCGTCAATATGAAGTAGAACATCATATTTATTACAGATAGACTGAATAATTGGGAAATACTCTGGAACAGGAGGAATTACTCCACCTCCAGCGGTAATTGGCTCAAGCACTACTGAACCTACAGTATCAGGATCTTCTTTCAAAATGATATCCTCAAGTACTGTTGCACACTCAATATTACACTCACCATACTTTTTACCAAACGGGCATCGGTAACAACAACAATTTGGCATTTCAACAAAACCAGGTGCAAAAGGGCCATATTGTTTTTTTCTTTGAATTTGAGCCGATGAACTCATTGCACCAATAGTAGTGCCGTGGTAGTCACGATCACGAAATATAATTTTATGCTTTTTTCCTTCATTATCAAAATGAGCAAGCTGACGAACCATCTTGTAGCCTTTTTCATTTGCCTCTGACCCAGAATTTGAATAGTAAACTCGATTCATGCCTGGCATTAACGATGTGATTTCTTGAGCATAATGAGAAGCAGGCTCGTTTGCAAAAGAACCAGCAATATATGGAATTCTTGAAATTTGATCCGATACAGTCTTAACCATATCATCCCTACCGTACCCAAGATTGACAGTCCAAACTCCGCCTGAAGTAGCATCAAGGTACTCGTCACCTTTAGAATCTGTTAATATCATTCCTTTTGCATCAGTAACCACTAATGGATCATTCTCTTCAAAAGCTTTATGCTGAGTTAAGTGATGCCAGACATGGTCTTTTGCATTATCAACAACTGTTGTATTTGACATAATCCCTCCTACTCTAAATTCAATGCATTTTTTAAGAAACGAATTGTAAAATATAACTGGTCCTGATTTAACATATATATAGAACCAGGAAACTTACAATTAATAGGCCAGAATAATGAATGAAATGTGGAATCAGTTTTTTTCACTGAGGCATGATAAACCTCGAACCCTTCAACTGCAAATTCGTCAGCAGCTGATTGATGCAATTACTAATGGTTTAATTGGGCCACATGAGCCGCTTCCCTCTTCCAGAAATCTTTCTAGCGCTCTTAAAGTTGCTAGAAATACAGTCATTGCTGCCTATAAAGAGCTAGAATTTGATGGTTATATTACCCCTCAAGAAAGACGAGGATATTTTGTAAATGAGCAGTTTTATGAGAGCTACACTTCCACCGACGGAGAACAATCAAATAATATTGAATCACCTATTTGGCATGATAAATTAATTACAAAAAAACCATCCGCCCAAAACAATATTCATAATCCAGAAAACTGGCAAAACCTACCCTATTCATTTACTATAGGCCAAATTGATAAAAGCTTAATTCCCTACTACGAATGGAGAGAAGTAGTCAGACATTCTTCGACACTGCCAGAAATACAAAAATGGAATGCCGATCATGTCGATAATGATGACCCCTCTTTAATTAAGCAGATCCAATCAAAAGTTTTACCGAAGCGGGGTATTTGGGTAAACAAAGATCAAATTTTAATCACATCAGGCAGTCAAAATGCAATCTACATGATCGCTAGCTTGCTTACCAAGCAAGGAACTGTTGTAGGCATGGAAAACCCAGGATATCCAGATGTCAGAAATATATTTAGCTCTAAGACTGACAATATTGTGCCAATTAGTATCGATAAGGAAGGAATTGTGATTAAAGAAATAAGTCCTAAAACTGATATCATTTTCACTACTCCAAGCCATCAATATCCAACAGGTGTAACCATGAGCATGGATAGAAGGCTTGAACTTCTTTCAGTTGCACAAGATAATCAAATGGTTATTATTGAAGATGACTATGAAGCTGAAATTAACTTTCAAAAGAAACCTCATCCTTCTTTAAAGAGTCTTGATAAAAAGAACAACGTTATTTATGTTGGAAGCTTTTCAAAAGCTTTTGCGCCTGGCCTGAGACTTGGATACATGGTGGCTCCTGAGAGCTTTATAAAAGAAGTTAAAGCATTGAGACGCCTGATGATTAGACACATACCTGCAAACAATCAACGATCTGTTGCTCTGTTTATTGGACTTGGTCATTACCACAACATGTTTACCAAAATACAAAAAACAAATAAAGAGCGATGGAGATTGATTAATGAAAAAATTAATCAAGAACCGCTATTATCGTGCACTCCTACCCTTGGAGGATCAACTTTTTGGGTTGAACTCCCCAAGACAATTGATAGCGATATTCTTTCTAAGAACCTTCTAACTAAAGGAGTTTCTGTCAGATCAGGAAATACATTATTTAATGAAAAAAACCCACCATCTAATTTTTTGCATCTTGGTTATTCTGCTATTGACACGAACAAGATAAATAAAGGTATGAATATTATCATTGCAGAAATTAAATATCTGATGCATAAATCTCGATAATTCTTGATGGAAACTTTTTTATATTTTATTCCTGAGAATTATTTTTTAATAACTCTAGTGGTTGTTGTTTCAGGTTTTCTGAGAGGGTTTATAGGATTTGGATCAGGATTATTAATGATCCCAATTCTCTCTTATTTTTATTCTCCTATTTTTGCAATGGTTTTCAATATTGTCATAGAAATCCCTGCATCTATCTACTTGACTTTTATTGGTGTCAAAAAATGTAGCTTTAAGGAAATCTCACCAATGATGTTTACTATGATGCTAACAATACCATTTGGTACAGTATTTTTAGTCTCAATAGATGAACAGGTAATCAAAATCTTAATGTCAACCTTATTAATATTTTTTGTTATTTTGATTGCAAGTGGCTGGAGAATTAAAACCACTATCACTAAATATATTCTCGTTTTAGGAGGAATTATAAGTGGATTAATGCAGGGAGCAACTGGAATGGGAGGTCCGCCTTATGTCACTGTTCTTCTCTCTAAAAATGATAGTGACGAGGTAGCGCGTGCTAATATTCTAGTTATTACCTCTGGACTAGTGATAAGCGCTATTATTAGTCTTTATTATTTTGGATTATTTACAAAAAATATTTTTTTAACAGGAATAGTAACCGCTCCACTTTATATATTTTCTACATTTATTGGTTCAAGATTCTTTAATCATTCTGGAAATAAATACTACAGAAATTCCTCTTTAATGGCACTTGGAGCAGTTGGAGTTGCAACTCTAATAGGCACCTTTGTTTAAATTAGTCTTTTAAAATCTTATTTTAATTATTATCTATGAGATTAAGATAAGTTAATTTCTAATTTTCTCATTTAAAGGGTCGTACATCGGCTTAAGGGATACTTGAGTTTTTTCAATTACTCCCTCAACCTCAATAGTATATTCTGCATTTAAAATATCATTATGGCTCTCATTAGGTAAGCACGGGACATACCCCAAGCCTACTGCAGCACCGAGAGTATGACTATAGGTTCCACTTGTTAAATGACCTACAATTTCTCCATTTTTTAATATAGGCTCATTGTGATATAGCATTAACTCCGGATTATTTAATAAAAACTGCATCACACGCATTTCATAGCCAGAGGTTTTTTTAGATTCAACTGCATCAAAACCAATTAACTTTCCAAATTTAGAAGGCTTCTTGTTAAGCTTAACAGCAAAACCGAGTCCGGCATTAATCACGTGGTCTTCATCAGTAATATCATGTCCAAAATGCCTGTAAGCTTTTTCTATACGACAACTATCCACAGTATGCATTCCAATTTGCCTTAAAGAGAATTCTTCACCTTTTGATTCAATTAACTCTGCAATATAACTTGAAAACTCTATTGGGAAGTAAAGCTCCCATCCCAATTCACCCACATAGGTAATGCGGTGCGCACGAACATTTGCCATTCCAACCTCAATGTTTCTAACATTTGCAAATGGGAAGCCTTCATTACTCATATCTGCATCAGTGAGAGATTGTATTAAATCTCTTGAATTTGGACCCATAACGGCGATACAACCCTCAGAACTTGTTGCATCAAACAATGAGCAATTAGCATTTTTTGGCATATTCTTATTAAGCCAGTGCAAATCTCTATTGAGACACATTGTTCCACTAACTATAAGGTAATCATCAACTCCTAGACGAGTAACAGTTACATCTGCTTCAATACCGCCTTTATCATTGAGCCACTGAGTGTAAACCATCTTACCTGGCTCAACATTAACATCATTAGCACAGACAAGCTGAAGGAAATCCATCGCATCTGATCCCTTGACTCTGATTTTGGCATATGAAGTCATTTCATACATACCAACAGTCTCTCTAATTGCTTGTTGTTCTAATTTGTGGAATTCAAACCAATTTTGCCTACCCCAAGAGTATTCATACTTTTGTTCAACCTTTCCAATCATTTCTTTAGGAACAAACCAATTCGGTCTCTCCCAGCCTGCAACTTCACCAAAACAGGCTCCACGTTCTTTAAAGAACTCATAGAGAGGAGTTTTTCTTAGGCCTCTTGCAGTTTCATACTGGTGATAAGGAAAATGATTTTCGTAAAGATAGCCTAGAGTTTCAGTCACTCTATTCGCTAAATAAGTTTTGTTACTTTGAAAGGACTGATTTCTTCTGATATCAACATCCCATAGGTCACATGGAGGCTCTTTAGCAACAATCCACTCGGCTAGATACTTTCCAGCACCACCAGCTGCTTGAATCCCTATTGAATTAAATCCTGCTGCAACATAAAAATTGCCTAGTTCTGGGGACTCTCCAATTTGAAAATTATCATCTGGAGTAAAGCTTTCTGGCCCATTGAAAAGAGTTTCAATGCCAAGACTTTCCATCACTGGAACCCTACTCATTGCCAATTCAAGATAAGGCATACAATGATCTAAATCATCTTGAATTTGATCAAAACAAAAGTCATCAGGGATTCCATTTTGAGCCCAAGGTTTTGCATTAGGTTCAAATAATCCTACCAAAATTTTTCCAGCATCTTCTTTATAGTATGCTGACTCATCTGGAACTCTTACCACTGGCATATCACCCAAACCCGGAACAGATGAAGTTAGAAAATAAAAATGTTCGCAGGCATGAAGCGGTACTGAAACGCCGGCCATTTTTCCAACTTCTCTAGCCCACATACCTCCACAATTAACAACTACTTCAGATTTTATCTCTCCAAACTCAGTTTGAACTCCTTTCACTTTACCGTTATCTTTGAGAATCCCAGTAACTTTGACATCTTCAAAGATTTTAACGCCGTTATTCTTTGCTCCTTTGGCAAGAGCCATCGCAACATTCGCCGGATCGGCCTTTCCATCCTTTGGAATCCATGCCCCACCAACAACATCATCAAGGTTAAAGAATTCAACTTTGTCTCTTAACTCAGCGGTCGATAAAATTTGAACATCAACACCATGTACTTTTGCAAGGGAGGCGTTTCGCTTATATTCGGTCAGCCTTTCTTGGTTTGTTGCAAGACTAATTGAGCCAGTTCTTCGATAACCAGTTGCCATTCCTGTTTCAGACTCTAAAGTCTCATAAAGATTGCCAGAATACTTAACCATTTGAGTTAAATTAAGAGAAGAGCGCATTTGACCTACAAGACCTGCAGCATGCCATGTTGTTCCAGAGGTTAGTTTTTTTCTTTCAAGAAGAATAACATCGGTATAGCCAAGCTTAGCAAGATGATAAGCTACTGAACAGCCAACAACTCCGCCGCCAATAATTACAGCTTGGGCGTTTTTAGGTAATATGACTGGCATTGTTGAATACTAAAGTAAAGAAAAAATAAATTATAAAGCTATTTTCCCTTCCATGGGACTAGATAATTTTCTGCAATTCTCATTAATATATCGATTGCATAACCAATAACACCAATAAGGACTATTCCCATTATTACAAGATCTGTCATCTGGAATTTTGAAGCATTAATAATCATCATACCTGCACCTTTTTGAGCCGCAACCAATTCAGCTGCCACAACGGTTCCCCAGCAAACACCCATTGAAACTCGGGCACCAGTAAATATTTCTGGCAAACTGTTTGGAACGATAACCAGCCTCATTATTTGCCATTTAGAAGCGCCTAGTGAGTAAGCAGCATGAATTTTTGCTATATTTACACCTGAAACGCCTGCGCGGGAAGAAATTGTCATAATCCAAAGCGATGCTAAGAATAGTAAAATAATCTTGCCTTGCTCACCAATTCCGAACCAAATGATAACCAATGGAATGAGAGCTAATGGAGGCACTGGTCTCATAAATTCGACTATCGGATCAAACCAACCACGAAACCAGCCAGAAAGCCCCATTGCATAGCCTAAAGGAATTCCAACAATTGCTCCAGCAACAAATCCAACTACTACTCTCAAAAGGGACCAACCTAAATGTTCAAAAAGTGTAAAGTTTTTAAATCCTTCAGAATAAACTTTTAATAATCGCGAACCTACAGCTTCGGGTGCAGGTAGCCATACAGGCTGCATTTGCCAACCTTTTTCAGGGGTAACACTTAATGTGCCTTTTGCTGTCATATAGATGCGGGCATTATCTATAAAAAGCTCATTATTAGGTGATATCTCTTGACCATTAATAGCTACTACTTTGTATTTTTTATCTTTTCCACCTTGATCATTTTTTTTAACCTTAACTAAGCCACTTCTGTAAGTGATGATCTGAGCAGTATCATTGAGAGCAAAACCTTCGCCTGGCTCGATTTTTAGTTTATCTGGCATGTCTCCAGTTTGAACATCATAAACAGTAATTGTAACCTCAGCATCATCGGTCTCTCCTGAAGAATTCATTGCCGTGTACTCGAAAGAAAGCTCACCAATAAAAGGTCCTGGGACATGAACTGGAATATATTTAGAGCCAGTAAAGGCGGCCCAAATTGCAAAGATTGCAATAACTGAAATAATGGATGCAGCTCTATTCGGTGACACTGCACTTTCGTCACCAAATGTAACTGTCTTTAAACTTGTAAAGTCATCCTTTAAAGCTGTCATTGAACTCACCACTTTAACTATATAAAAAGCAGCTACAAAAATTAAAATATAAATAATTAAAATAGTCATTAGTTTTCGTCCGCCCTACCCATGATCTCTTCTTCCATCTCCCAAATAATTGATAGTATTTCATCACGGGTTTCAGAATATCCTTCAGACTTTTTAACTTCTCTAAGATCCATATTAACTCCCATTTCAGCAAAAGGTAGTTTATATTCCTTATGAATTCTTCCTGGTCTTGGAGCAAGAACCAATAGCCTTTCTCCAAGTAGGACTGCTTCCTCTACAGAGTGTGTAATCAATAAAATTGTTTTGCCTGTTTCTTTCCAGAGTTTTAATACTAAACCCTGCATTTTTTCACGAGTTAGTGCATCCAAAGCACCGAGCGGTTCATCCATTAAAATCACATCTGGGTCGTTTGCAAGGCAGCGCGCTAAGGCGACTCTCTGCTGCATACCACCGGACAACTCATATACAGCCTTATCTTCAAAGTCTGCAAGACCAACAATTCCTAATAGATGCTTAACTTTTTCATCTTGCTCAGCTTTCGGAATTCCCTTCATTCGTGGCCCAAAAGCAACGTTTGCTCGAACATTCATCCATTCAAACAAAGCGCCTTGCTGGAAAACCATTCCACGCTCAGCGGCTGGCCCTTGAACAACTTGTTCATTGAGTACGACTTTTCCTTCAGTTGGCGCCAAGAACCCTGCAACAATATTCAGTAGCGTTGTTTTCCCGCAACCTGATGGCCCTAATACAGTAATAATTTGACCCTCTTCTATTTCCAGCGATACATCTTTAAGTGCTTGAACTGAAGAGCCATTCTTCAAATCAAAACGCATCGATATATTTTCTATTGATAAACCTTTCAAAGTTAACTCCGAATTCATTTTTTTCATTAAAAAGGTGGCACACTGAAAGTGCGCCACCTTATGTATAACTAATACATTATCTCTAGACTATTATTAAGCCCAGTAATAAAGTACTTTATTGTGCTGCCAGTCCTTCTAAACCATCAGTGTTAATAGCATTAGCATATGAACCTCTAGCACTTGGAATGTTTCCGCTTTCAACGAATACATCAGCTACACCTTTAAGGAAAGCTGCACCTGATCCACCAAGCCAGTTGCTACCAAGTTGGTTGCTAACTGAAGGGAATACAAATGTAGCCATTGTATCAGCTGTATCACCTTCATCCATACCAGCATCTCTTGCGATATGAGGCAACATCAAAGAAGTAAAACCTCCTGAGTTCCACATTGCGTTAGATGCAGCAGTGACACCAAGGAATGTTTGAAGTACTTCAGCATTCTCATCAGCAAAAGAAGCTGGTGTAGAAGTGACATCCCAAACCAAGATACCTAGAGCTGTCTTCTCAGCACCAGTCAAAAGAACATTACCATGCTCTAGAGCACGACGAAGTGATCCACCCCATCCACAAAACATATCAGTACTACCTTGAGCAAAAGCAGCTGCTCCTTCAGGTGGCGCCATATCAACTACTTCCATTGAATCGACTGAAACACCAAAATGGCTCATCTGCTTCAAGAAGCCATAGTGAGCAGCTGTACCAATTGGAACTGAAACTTTCTTACCAGCCAACTCTGAAGCGTTACTTGCATCAATTTCTAAGCCAGAAGCAACAACACAGTTATCGTTATCAGCATAACTTACCGCTACGTCAACAATTTGAATATCTTGACCTGTTGATGCAGCAACAATAAATGGTGGTACGCCTTGGCTAACAGAAATATGAATATCACCAGAAGCCATAGCTGCAGACATTGCTGTACCTGTTCCAAAAGCTTTCCAATTAACAGTCATACCTAAAGCTTCATCATAAGCACCAATCTGCTTAGCATATTCAAACGGCATTGGCCACTCTTCAAAATAAGCTACATTTAACTCATCAAGAGCCATTACGTTTACCGAAGCAATAGCACTTACGACTGTTGCTCCAATTTTTTTATAAATACTTTTCATTGTTTCTCCTAAATTAATATAAATATTAAACTAACCCTTTTCAGCAAAAAAAAAACCTGAGTTATTGAGTAAAACCCGTTATTTAGCTAACTAGATTTGGATGCTGAAATTAAATACTACCATGAAAAAAGATAAAATCAATCAAATTTTCAAAGATGAGTTTAATTTAATATAGGGTAGAAGAAAAAAAGAACTATGGTGCCAGTGCTAGATTCTTTGATAGTCCAATTGAATTAAGTTCGCTTTTTTATTGATTAATTAAGGAGTTATAAAAAGGAGTTTTGTTGATAAAAATTATGTAACTTCTAAAGATCTTAATTCAACCGCAATTTTATCTAAACATGAGTTGACAAGCTTGAAAGCTCCATCCGCTCCATATAACTTTGTTAGTTCAACGGCTTCATTGATAACTACCTTGTAAGGAACTTCAAGCTGAAACTTTAACTCATATACTCCTAAATATAAAATTGCCTTTTCTGTAGGCCCTAATTCATCAATATCTCTGTCAAGAGAAGGTTTAATAATTTCATCAAGAATTGTAATTTTTTTTGGAATATTTAAAAATAAATTTGAAAAAAACGCCTTAGAAATTTTTCCTTCCTTTTGATTTAGAAATTGCTGTTCAATTTTCAGAATGTCCTCATCAGACACAAGCCACTGATATAAAGCTTGGACGACCCTTGCTCTTGATCGTTGTTTGGGAGTCACAGCTTTTCTAGTAGGCTTATCATTCGAATGACGCTTTCAGCAGCTTCGGCACCTTTATTTTCAGAACTACCGGAGCGTTCTATAGCCTGCTCAACATTATCAACAGTTAGAACACCAAAAGCAATCGGTATTTCAGAATCTAGTGCAACTTGTGAAATACCCTTTACACATTCACCAGCAACATATTCAAAATGTGGGGTTCCACCCCTAATCACAGCTCCTAAAGCAACAATGGCATCAAATTTACCAGTACTTGCTATCTTTTTAAGCGCCAAAGGAATTTCAAAAGCGCCCGGCACATAATAAAGTACAATATCGGACTCTTTGGTGCCACTCTTTAGTAAAGCTTCTTTAGCCCCACTAATCAAATGCTCAACTACAAAAAAATTAAAACGACCCGCAACTATCGCTACTTTTTTATTATTAATAGTTAAATCACCTTCAATAGTTTTCAATTTATTTACTCCTTAATGTTTACATACTCTGTAATTGTTATTCCAAAACCATCCAATCCAGGCCATTTCCTTGGCTTTCCTAGTGATTTCATTTTTGTAACACCTAAATCAGAAAGTATTTGAGCGCCAATTCCAAAGGTTTTATCATCGTCATTACTTCTATAATCCTGATTATCAATATTTTCAAGGATAGCCTGATTATCTTGCTTACGTAAGAGCAAGAAGACACCATTTTCGACTTCTGCGATCATACTCAATGCGCTATTGATACTAAAACCTCGATTATTTTCTTGTAGAACATCTTTAAAAATGTTTTCCATATGAACTCTTACATAGGGTTCAGTTGTTTCATCAACCTTTCCCTTTACTAGGGCAATATGAATATCGTTATGAATAGTATCCAAATAAGAATATAGATCAAAACCTCCATACTTTGTTTTAAAAGGCCTCTGACTTATTCTTTCAACTGTCTTTTCATTTTCTACTCTGTAATGAATCAAATCAGCGATATAGCCTACTTTAACTCCATGCTTTTTTCCAAACTTGTATAAATCTTCGCTTCTAGCCATTGAGCCATCATCATTTAATATTTCAACTATCACTGAAGAAGCCTCAAACCCAGCTAAACGAGCCAAGTCACAGCCAGCTTCAGTATGGCCAGCACGAATTAAAACGCCACCCTGTTGAGCCATCAAAGGAAAAACATGGCCAGGCTGAACGATATCTATAGGCTTTGCATCTTTGGCAACCGCATCTAATATTGTTTTTGCTCTATCAGCGGCTGAAATTCCAGTAGTAACGCCTGATGCTGCCTCGATTGAGACTGTGAAGTTTGTAGAATGAAGGTCACTATTTTGAGAAACCATTAGAGGCAAGTTTAGTTGCTGACAACGCTGTTGAGTCAAAGTTAGACAAATTAACCCACGGCCATGTGTAGCCATGAAGTTAATATCTTCTTTTGTAACTTTTTCAGATGCAATTAATAAATCACCCTCATTTTCACGATTCTCATCGTCCATAAGAATAATCATTTTTCCTTGCTTATAATCTTCTAAAAGTTCTTTTATTGAAGCATTCATAATCGTCTAATCTTTACCTATGATATTAAGTTTTCAACATATCTAGCAATTAAGTCAATCTCTAGATTTACATTTGATTCGATAGAAAGATCTCCTAGGGTGGTTACTGAAAAAGTATGGGGAACTATATTAACATCAAAAATATTACCCTCAACGCTATTAACGGTAAGACTTACTCCATTGATACATATTGAGCCTTTTTTGGCGATATATTTAATTAAATCGATCTCAACAAGAATCTTTATTCGGGTACTATCACCATCCTTATTAATTGATTGGACTTTGCCAACTCCATCAACATGGCCACTCACCAAATGCCCATCAATACCCTGATTAAGCCTTAGAGACTTTTCTAGATTAACGCTCTCACCTTGAGATAGATCTGAAAAAGTTGTACAGTTAATCGTCTCATTAGAAACATCAGCAGTAAACCACTCATTTGACATTTGAGTAACCGTTAAACATACTCCGTTAACAGCAATACTATCTCCAATCTTAGAGTCACTTAAATCCAGAGTATTTGAATTAATTTTCAAAATAACACCATCATCAGAAGAATGAACCTCTTGAATACTTCCTTTAGCTTGAATAATCCCAGTAAACATTTATTAAATAGCTATATAAATTAGATTAAATTTTTGTTCAAGTACATATCTTTTTGACATTTAACCATCAATTAATATGCAATTAATCAATAGATTTCGATACAGACATTAATTAAATTCACACTTGAGTCAACAAATAGTCCTCATAGTTCCCTGAATAATAGTGTGCGCCATCGTCTTTAAGTTCGATTACTTTTGTAGACAAAGAGGACACAAACTCCCTATCATGACTAACAAAAATAAGTGTCCCTTTATAGTTATCTAGGGCTAAGTTTAAAGCTTCAATAGACTCCATATCCAAATGGTTAGTTGGCTCATCCATCAACAAAATATTTGGTTTTTGTAACATTAGCCTACCAAATATCATTCTTCCCTTTTCGCCACCAGAGAGAGACTTCACTGACTTTTTTACATCTTCCTTGCCAAATAACATTTTTCCTAAAACAGAACGCATCATTTGAATATCATCTTTCTCATTTTTAAATTGAGTCATCCAATCCAAGACACTCATATCTTTCTCAAACTCTTCATTATGGTCTTGTGCATAATATCCAATATTGGAGTTTTCACTCCATTTCGTTTTTCCGCCATCAGACTCAACTTCACCAAATATAGTTTTAAGCAAAGTGCTTTTGCCAATTCCATTTTGACCAATAATCGCAACTCTCTCGCCAGTCTCAACCATAATATTAATATCTTTTAAAACTTGTTCGTCATCAAAACTTTTACTTAGACCTTGAACTTCTAATATATTTCTAAACAACTCTTTGCTTTGATTAAAAATAATATAAGGGCTCACTCTAGATGAAGGCTTAATATCATTCAACTCAATCTTATTTAATTGTTTCAAGCGTGATGTTGCTTGCTTTGATTTAGATGCATTAGCAGAAAATCTCGACACAAAATGTTTTAAATCTTTAATTTTTTCTTCCTTTTTAGCATTATCTGAACGCATCCTCTCCTGAATTGCAGTTGCAGCAACCATAAAATCATCATAACTTCCTGGAAAGACATTGAGCGCACCATAATCTAAATCAGCCATATGCGTACATACACCATTTAAAAAATGACGGTCATGAGAAATGATAACCATGGTTGATTTTCTGGCACTTAAAACGCTTTCTAACCATCTAATAGAGTTAATATCAAGGTTATTCGTAGGCTCATCTAGCAAAAGAATTTCTGGGTCTGAAAATAAAGCTTGAGCTAGAAGAACTCTAAGTTTCCAGCCAGGAGCGATTTCACTCATTAATCCATAATGCTGATCTAAAGGAATATCAAGACCTAAGAGTAATTCACTAGCTGATGACTCTGCTGAATAACCATCCATTTCAGCAAATTCCATTTCTAATTCAGCAACCTTAATACCATCTTCCTCACTCATTTCAGAAAGGCCATAGATTCTATCCCTTTCTTCTTTAATTTTCCATAACTCCTTGTGTCCCATGATCACAGTATCAACAACACGATACTGCTCAAAGGCAAATTGGTTCTGTGAAAGAACCCCCAGCCTTTGTCCCTCACCAACTAGAACAGAGCCATGAGAGGGCTTTAACTCTCCAGTTAATATTTTCATTAAGGTTGATTTTCCGCATCCATTTGCTCCAATCAAACCGTATCGATTCCCAGATTGAAATTTGACTGAAATATTCTCAAATAGAGGCTTTTCACCAAATTGCATGGTGACATTAGCAGTAGAAATCATTATCTAAAAAAAATTTATAAAAGAGAAGATTATCCCATATCGACTCAGAAATAGCTCAACTATTAAACGCAAAGATATCTAACAGAACTTTTCAATTAATATAAGTATAAAATATATTTGCTTATGAGATTAAATCCAAACATGCGAACAAGACAAATGCCTGACAAGTCATTATTGTTCACGATTCTGGCTTTATTAATTTTTGGTTGGATTATGTCCTTTTCTGCTTCATTGGCATATTTTTCAAGCTACTCTTATTTTTTTAAACAAACTTTGTTTATTTGTGCAGGTTTATTTGCTGGACTCATTATTTTAAATACACCTATTTCAGTTCTGCAAAAATACTCTATTCCTTTATTTATTCTCTCATTACTACTTCTTGCAGTTGTATTTTTTCCTCCCCCTATAGGTCATACAGTTAATGGCTCAACAAGGTGGATTAACTTTGTATTTTTTAAGTTTCAACCCTCAGAACTAATGAAACTATCCATGATACTTTTTATGGCTGGTTTCCTAATACGTCAAGAAAAAGATATTAGAAAGCCATGGAAAGGCTTTGTAAAAACACTGGTAATTATTGGTTTGGCAGACTTTCTGTTGATGCTTGAGACAGACTTTGGTGCCACTCTGATTATATCATTAACAGCAATGGCTATGCTATATGCTGCTGGTGTTTATCTTAAGCAGCTCAGTATAGTCACATCCTTTTTGTTTATTATTGTTGGTATTTTTATTGCATTTAATCCAAACCGAATGGCTCGACTGACATCCTTTTGGGTTGATGATTTTTGGGGAAGCGCAGATCCTAAAGTACACCAAACCCAGCAAGCATTAATTGGTATTGCTCGGGGAGACTGGTTTGGCACTGGAATTGGTGCTGGTATTCAAAAATATGCACTTCTTCCAGAAAGGCATACCGATATGATTTTTGCTGTTATTGGAGAGGAATTGGGCTTTATGGGGATGTTGTTTGTCTTGCTATCTTTTCTATTTATTCTCTTAAAAGGTTTTTCTATTGCTAAAGTTGCCCTCCAAAAAGGTCGGCAATATAGTTCTTATGTAGTCTTTGGAATCTGTACCTGGTTTGCAATGCAAATTACAGTTAATATTGGTATGAATTTAGGCCTTTTACCGCCCAAGGGATTTACTTTGCCTCTATTAAGCTATGGTGGCACCTCTATGATTTTTGCAATTATCTCTTTGGCAATTATTGTTCGTGTTGATATGGAAAATAGAACAAAATATTCAAAACAGATTAACTATGTCTAAAAAAATTCTCGTTATGGCTGGGGGAACAGGTGGGCACATTTTTCCTGCCCTAGCTATCGCCAAAGAGCTTCATAAAAGAGGTACAGTCGTAGAGTGGCTTGGAGGTAAAAATTCTATGGAAAGTAGACTAGTTCCAGAATATGGCTATAAATTCCACGGGGTCTACACTAGCGGTCTGAGAGGTAAAAATTTACTAACAATATTAAAAGCTATGTTTTTACTTGGCTTTGGGTTGGTTCAAACTGTCATTGTCTTCACAAAGTTTAGACCAAACAAAGTCATAGGAATGGGGGGTTATGCTTCTGGGATTGGCGGTTTAATTGCAAAATTTTCTTTTACACCATTAATAATTCATGAGCAAAATACTGTTCCAGGAACAACAAATAAATTATTAAGCAAGCTTTCTACCAAGTGCCTTCAAGCGTTCGAAAATACTTTCCATGAGAATGTAAAAGCCATAACAATAGGGAATCCTATACTGTTTAATCCAATCCCTAAAGTGGAACCTAAATCAATGAAAAACATACTTGTTCTTGGGGGTTCATTGGGAGCAAAAAAAATCAATCAAACTATACCTCATATTAAAACGTCCTTGAATATATGGCATCAAACCGGAGAAACTCATATCAATGAAGTTAAAGCTCTATATGACATCAGTTCAAACTCTAGTGCAAAAATTGAGGCCTTTATTGAAAATATGGCAGAGGCCTATGCATGGGCTGATTTAGTTATTTCTAGAGCAGGGGCAATGACAGTCTCAGAGTTAATTGCATCTAATACGGTAGCAATACTTATTCCATTTCCATTTGCAATTGACAACCATCAGAAAATTAATGCACAACACCTTTCTTTAAAGGGTGCTGGGATACTTATTGAAGAAGCAAATCTAAGCCCAGAGGCGATTGAAAATGAAATTAAACTTCTAAATTCTGAAAAAATTCATAAGATATCTACAAAACTAGAGGCTCTTAAAGTGTCAAATCCTGAGCAACTGATTGCTGATTATCTTCTTCATTGATTCCAAGACGACTAAAGAGTAGCTTGTCATTTGCGATTGTTGGGTTATCAGTAGTCAATAACTGCTCACCATAGAAAATAGAGTTAGCGCCAGCAAAAAAGCAAAGAGCTTGCATTCCCTCTCCCATATCTAATCTTCCTGCTGATAGTCTTACAACAGCTTTAGGCATCAAGATTCTTGCAACAGCGATTGTTCTGACAAATTCACTCTCACTTGGAGGCTTGACATTCTCAAATGGCGTTCCTGGAATAGGAACCAATAAATTAATGGGGACACTATCAGGGTGTTGTTCAAGGTTGGCAAGCGATTGCAGCATTGAAGCACGATCAGTCTCAGTCTCTCCCATTCCCAAAATTCCACCACTGCAAACATTGATATTAGCCTCTTTAACTGCCTCTAAAGTGTCTAAACGATCTTGAAAGTTACGCGTCGATACAACATTAGGGTAATGCTCTTTTGAAGTATCAATATTATGGTTATAGTAATCCAAGCCTGCCTCTTTGAGGGTCGATGCCTGTTTTGGTGAGAGCATTCCTAAAGTAACACATGTTTCCATGCCCATAGCTTTAACACCTTGGATCATTGGAATAACTTTATCAAGGCTTTTATCAGTAGGGTTTCTCCAGGCAGCTCCCATACAAAACCTAGAAGCACCTTTATCTTTCGCTTTTTTTGCCTGATGCAATACTTGATCAATCTCCATTAATTTTTCACGCTCAAGACCTGTGTCATATTTTGAACTTTGAGAACAATAAGAGCAATCTTCAGGACATGCACCAGTTTTAATATTTAATAAAGAACTTACTTGAACCTTATTTGGGTCAAAAGTTTCTCTATGAATGCTGTGCGCTTTAAAAAGAAGATCGTTAAAAGGAAGCTCAAATAAAGCTTTTATTTCATCTAATTCCCAATCATTTTTTACTTCAATCATCTGATTTTCTGTATTTAAGTTAATTAATTTTACCGCAACAAATAGTTCTAAAAAGAACAATAAAAAGCCGCGCATTGTGCGCGGCTTTTTACTCACTAATAAATATCTTAGCAGCTATAGTATAAATCAAACTCTAGCGGCTGAGGTGAAGCTCTCATTGCTGTAACTTCTTGCATCTTAAGTTCAATAAATGAGTCAATAACCTCGTCTGTAAAGACTCCACCTTGCTTAAGGAATTCACGGTCATCATCAAGCGCTTCCAAGGCGATGTGAAGCATTCCAGCAACTTTAGGAATAGAACCATCACTATCTTCATAAAGATCTTGATCTGCTGGCTTACCAGGATGAATTTTATTTTTTATACCATCAAGGCCTGCCATTAGTAGTGCTGAGAAAGCAAGGTAAGGGTTAGCAGTCGAATCTGGAAAACGCACTTCAATACGGCGCCCCTTAGGATTTTTAACAAAAGGTATTCTAATTGCTGCTGAACGATTCTTCGCAGAGTAAGCTAGCATTTCTGGCGCTTCAAATCCAGGAACTAAACGCTTATATGAGTTTGTAGAAGGATTAGTAAAAGCATTCAATGCCCTTGCATGTTTAATAATTCCACCAATATAAAAGAGCGCCATTTCGCTTAAGTTCCCATATTGATCTCCATCAAATAAGTTAACTCCATCCTTTGCAATAGACATATGCACGTGCATTCCATTACCATTATCAACCGCAATTGGTTTAGGCATAAATGTAGCTGTTTTGCCATATAGGTGAGCAACATTATGAACGCAGTATTTAAAGATTTGAGTCTCATCAGCCTTTTTAACTAATGTGTTAAATAACGCGCCAATTTCACACTGTCCTGCAGTTCCAACCTCATGATGATGAACCTCAGTAGTAACACCCATTTCCTCAATTGCTAGACACATTTGAGAACGAAGATCATGCAATGAATCAACTGGAGGAACTGGGAAATAACCACCTTTGATACCTGGACGATGACCTTTGTTTCCACCTTCCATATCGACTCCAGAATTCCATGCAGCTTCTTCAGAGTTAATTTCATAAAATGCCTTACCCATGCCGTGACCGGTGTCCCACTTAACACTATCAAAAACAAAAAATTCAGGTTCATTTCCAAAATATGCTGTATCACCAACTCCAGAAGCCTTCAAAAATTCTTCTGCACGATATGCAATAGATCTTGGATCTTTAACATAGCCTTTTAAATCACTTGGCTCAATAATATTACAGCGAATGTTTAGCGTTACTTCTTCTGTGAACGGATCAATAATTGCAGTATCGCAATCAGGCATTAGAATCATGTCAGACTCATTAATATCTTTCCAGCCCGAGATTGAAGATCCATCGAACATCTGACCATCTTCTAATTTTTCAGTATCAACTGTGTGAGCAGGAACACTTACATGTTGCTCTTTTCCTTTGGTATCAGTGAAACGAAAATCTATAAACTTAACATTCTGTTCTTCGATTATTTTCATTACATCTTTTGCAGACATAGATATACTCCCTATAAAAATAGTAAACTTAAAAAATGACAGGCATTGTCAGAAGTCTGCGCCGTTGCAAACGAATGTTGATCCCATTAGGAACAACACAAGATATTTCAAACGTGGATTATATCCTAGTTTTTATGACTTTAACCTAGAAAATTATTCAACTGCAATTGACCTTTATCAAACCCAATCTTTGGGCTTTAAAAAATAACTAGTTAATTTTTCTTCATTACTGTTTGGATCAATTTTGTGTTGGTATGACCACTTTACAGAAGGTGGTAATGACATCAAAATCGATTCAGTTCTTCCACCACTTTGAAGGCCAAATAGTGTCCCTCTATCTTGAATTAGATTAAATTCTACGTATCGCCCACGTCTGAAGAGCTGAAACTCTTTCTGTTTATCAGTATAAGAAGTATTCATCCTTTTTTTAACAATTGGAAGGTAAGCTTCACTGAAATGATTCCCAACACTCTTCATAAATTCAAAGCATTGATCAAAACCGCCTTTATTGAGATCATCAAAAAAAAGACCTCCAATACCGCGCTGTTCATCTCTATGATTTAAGTAAAAATAGTCATCACACCACTTTTTATAGTCTTGGTATGTTTTATCACCAAATGACATACAAGCGTTTTTTGCAGTTTGATGCCAGTGAATTGCATCTTCATCAAATCCATAATATGGTGTCAAATCAAAACCTCCTCCAAACCACCATATAGGGTCCTTACCTTTTTCTTCAGCAATAAAGAACCTTACATTGGCATGCGTTGTTGGAATAAATGGATTATCTGGGTGAAGTACCAATGAAATACCTAGGGCAGTGTATTTTCTTCCTTCTAACTCTGGTCTAAGGGTTGTTGCTGATTTAGGCATTTTATCGCCAGTTATTATGGAGTAGTTTACCCCGCCCTTTTCAAATAAACTTCCATCTGAAATAACTCGCGTTATTCCGTTACCTCTTCCATCTTCTCTTTTCCATATATCCGTATCAAAATTAGATATTGAATCTAATTTTCCAAACTCCTCGCATATGTCATTTTGCAGGTTTAATAAATATTTTTTTACTTGTTCAATCATTTGCATCAAATTTTAACGAATAAGATTAAAAAGAAATTTACCTGGATCTCACACCAGTTAATAAATTTATAATTTTAGAAGGATCTGAATTATACATATTTGGAGGAAGCTCAAATGCTAGGGAATTACCAAAATACCTTTTCAATTCAAGCTTTGATGTAGCAACTTTTCTACCCTGTAAATTAGCACTTGTTGAAATTAGTGCTGAGCCTGTATTTTCACAAAAGAAAGTGATTAATGGATCGGAAGTTATTCGAACTGCTAAGAGTTCATTATCCCCAGCAAGTAAAGGTGACAATTCATCTGACTTAGGGACCAAGTATGTAGTTGGCGTATCTGTTGGCTTAGCTAATTTTTGAAAAAGCTTACTACTCATATTAGAGTTAATATAAGGCATTAGAAAACTAATATCTGATGCCAGAAGAATAAAACCCTTAGCAATATCTCTTTTTTTTAGATTAATGATTGTTTGAATGGCACTAGGATTATTGGCTAAACATCCCAGACCATATATTGTATCAGTAGGGTGAGCAATGACTCCCGTTCTTAAATGATGTAAAGCAAGCTTTATTTTAGAATTTATGATCATTTTTTAGCTCTTGGATGAAACTCGTCATAGACTTTGGATAATTCTAAGAAATCAAGGTGCGTATAAATCTGTGTGCTTTTAATGCTTTTGTGACCCAAAAACTCTTGAACTGTTCTTAAGTCATGACTTGACTGCAAAAAGTGTGTGGCTGCTGCATGTCTCAGCATATGTGGATGAACATTAATGGAAACGCCCACTTGTAATGCTCTATTTTTTACAACATTCTGAACTGTTCTTGTAGATATTCTTATGTTTTTTTGATTTATAAATAATGCATCTGAACTACAATTAGGCCTCATCTCTAAATATCTTTTAAGGACATCAATAGTTGCCTCTCCTATTGGCGAAAACCTTGCTTTTCCACCTTTGCCCATAACCTTAACAAAACCCTCACTCAGATCAAAATCTGCAAGGTTAATACCAACTAATTCAGATACACGCAAACCACAAGAATACAAAAGCTCAATCACCAGGACTGAGCGCAACTCTTTGTAGCTTGATGTATTGATACTCATCATTCTTCTTAAGTCATCAAAGTCAATAGTTTTTGGTAAAACGCGCTCAACCTTTGGGGTTTGAACAGATAATGCTGGATTTTTCTGAATGATATTATTTTCAATCAAGTAATTAAAAAAAACTCTTATTGATGACAAATATCTTTTTAATGACTTTGCAGAAATACTACGATGTCTAAGCTCCATGACAAAGATATTAATTGCATCAGAGTCAATTGATACCCAGTTAGTGATACCTCGGTTATTCAAAAAAGAAACAAACTTCAATAAGTCACGCTTATAGGATGAAATTGTATTTAAAGCATAATTTTTCTCTACATTTAAATACTCAACAAATCCTTCAATTTGATTGATTAATATTTCTTGTTTGTACTTGTTTTTTTCGTGATTGACCATATCTTAACATTTTAAGTTAAAACGATAGGGGATTTTGAATGAGTCAAAAACAAACACATGAATTTCAAACTGAGGTTTCACAACTTCTAGATTTGATGATTCACTCTCTTTATTCTAATAAAGAGATCTTTCTCAGAGAACTAGTATCTAATGCATCTGACGCCATTGATAAACTCAAGTTTGAGTCGCTATCTAATGAATCTCTCCTAGAAGGTAAAGAAGAGCCAAGCATTCACATTGACATAGATAAAGAAGCTGGGAAAATTAGTATTAGAGATAATGGAATTGGAATGACTCAAGATGAAGTCATGGAAAATATTGGTACCATTGCCAACTCTGGCACTAGAAAATACCTTGAGAGTCTTGATAAAAATCAAACTCAAGATTCTAATTTGATTGGTCAATTTGGCGTTGGTTTCTACTCCTCTTTTATCGTTTCGAACACTGTAACACTACTCAGTAGAAAAGCAGGCGATGATAAAGTTAATGGAACTAAATGGGTTTCTAAAGGTAAGGGAGAGTATTCTATCGAAACTGTTGAGCTTAAAGATTATGGCACCACAGTTATTCTCGATGTTAAAAAAGCTGAAAAAGAATTCCTTGATGATTATCGTCTTCGTGGCATTGTTTCTAAATACTCAGATCACATCACTGTTCCTATTATGATGGTTAAAGCCTCAGAGGAAGATGAGAGCGAAATTGTTTATGAAACAATTAATAAAGCTACTGCATTTTGGATGCAAGACAAAAAAGAATTATCACAAAATGATTACGATGAATTCTACAAATCCTTGACCTATGACTTTGATGGCCCGTTAACCCAAATCCATAATAGAGTAGAGGGAAAACTTGATTATTCATCACTTCTATTTATACCCAAAAAGGCTCCCTTTGATATGTGGGAACCTAAAAGAAAAGGTGGCGTTAAGCTATATGCTAAGAGAGTTTTTATTATGGAAGGGAATGAGGAATTACTCCCTCAATATCTTAGGTTTATCAAAGGTGTAATCGATACTGCAGATCTTTCATTAAACGTCTCAAGAGAAATTCTTCAAGGTAGTAAGGTTGTTGACACAATTAAGAAGGCTTCCGTAAAACGTATTCTCTCTGAACTAGACAAAATGTCTAAAAATAAGCCAGAAGATTATGCAACATTTTGGAAAGAGTTTGGCATGGTTATTAAGGAGGGTGTGGTAGAAGACTTCGCTAATAAAGACAAAATTTCTAATCTTTTAAGATTCACCTCAACAGCTTCAGACTCTTCTGATCAAACGGTTTCTCTAAAAGACTACATTGATCGAATGAATAAAGATCAAAAAAATATTTACTATGTGACAGCTGATAATTATGACGCAGCAAAAGGCTCGCCTCATCTTGAAATCTTTAAACAGAAAGATATTGAAGTCTTATTGCTATCCGATAGAGTTGATGAGTGGTTGGTTGCTAATTTTGGTGAGTTTGAAGAACTTTCACTTAAGTCAATTGCTAAGGGAGATCTAGAAGATCTTGACTCCAAGGAAGATAAGAAAAAGAAAGAGAAAACTGTTAAAGATTATGAAAAAGTTATCTCAAAAGCGCAAGAAATTCTTAATCACCAGGTTAAAGAGGTTAAAGTGTCAAGCCGCTTGAGTGAGTCCCCTTCCTGTTTGGTTGCAGATGAAAATGAATTAGGTGGCAATATGGAAAGAATAATGAAGTCACTTGGACAGGATGTGCCAGACACTAAGCCAATTCTTGAAATAAACCCAACTCATCCCCTTGTTATGAAACTTAAAACAAAAGTGGACGAAGATGTTGTCAAGGTACTCTTTGATCAGGCCGTGCTTAGTGAGGGTGGTCAAATTAAAGAACCTGCTGAGTTTGTTAAGAGAATGAACAAGCTTATGCTAGGATAATTTTCTACTCTTAACTCAAAAAAGCCCGATTTTCGGGCTTTTTTATTTTTGGTATGGTTTAATTTTATTAAGAATACCCCTAAGTATTGCTACCTCTTCCTTTTCAGGAACACTCCTTCCAAAAAATCTTCTTAACCGTCTCATTAATAGGTTTTGTGGTTTTTTAGAGTCAAAGTAACCAAGATGCTCCAATGCCTGCTCCAAATGCTTATAAAAACTATTCAAATCTTCAAAATTTGCTAATTCTCCTAAAGTATTATCAAACTTTCCCTCAACAGTACTTACATAATTCTGATAGGCAAAAACTTGTATCGCTGAAGCCACATTTAATGAAAAATATTGGGGATTTCCTGGGATTGTCATTAGGATTGAACATAAGTCTAACTCTTCATTCGTTAGCCCTGAATTTTCAGTTCCAAAGACAACTGCGACTTCTTGATTGTTAGAGACAACTGAAGATTGTATTTCATTGCATGTTTCAATAACATCTAACTGCCTCCATTTAATATTTCTCTGACGAGCACTGGCACCAATAACTAAATTAACACCTATTAAAGCCTCCTCCAGGGATGAGCAGACAATTGCATTGGATAATACATCGTCCGCACCACTGGCTCTTGCTGTTGCAACAGCAGATGGGTAGTTAGATGGTGCTACTAAATATAATTGCGTTAACATCATATTCTTCATAGCTCTGGCAGCTGCACCAATATTGCCCGGCTCGGTAGTATTCACCATGACAATCCTTACTTTATCAAAACTCGTCAAGGTATAATTCGTTTCTTTATTTATTTGGCTCATTTACCATGCATCCTACCGTCAATATTGCAGTTAGAGCTGCCAGAGCAGCTGGTGATGTTATTTTAAGGTACCATAATCAGATCGATATACTAACCATTGAAAATAAGTCAATTAACGACTTCGTTTCAGAGGTTGATAAAACGGCTGAAAAAGCCATTATAAACGAGATTAAAAAAGCCTTTCCAAAACATTCAATTTTGGCTGAAGAGAGCGGCAAAACTCTTGGTGATGAGGATTTTCTTTGGATTATTGATCCATTAGATGGCACCACTAATTACCTTCATGGCTTTCCTCAATATGCTGTTTCAATTGCCCTACTTGAAAAAGGAGTTACCACCCATGCTGTGATATATGACCCTTTTAAGGAAGAGCTCTTTACCGCCTCAAAAGGTGAAGGCGCTTACCTTAATAATGAAAGAATTAGGGTGACTATATCAAATGGACTGAAGGACACTCTTATTGGAACTGGCTTCCCATTTAAGCACCCTCAACACCTTGACTGTTATATTGAAACTTTTAGAGCGATTCATCCTCACGTTTCTGGAATAAGAAGAGCGGGTGCCGCTGCATTAGATTTAGCCTATCTAGCTGCAGGCAGGCTTGATGGATTTTGGGAGATTGGACTTAATTCTTGGGACATAGCAGCTGGCGCTCTTCTAGTTAAAGAGGCTGGAGGTTTTATAGGCGATTTCTCAGGTAGAGATCAATATATGGAAACTGGAAACGTTGTCGCTGGAAACACTGACGTCTATAAAGAAATACTTAAGAAAATTCATCCTCATCTTAGTAGCGACCTTCAAAGATAAATTTAATCTGAAATTGTTAACTGCTCGCCATTAATTTTTGGGCTTGAGCTTGACAACAAGTGGACAATTGCCTGGCTTTTTTCTTCCGGTAAAGGGACTGTCGAGGAATCCTCAGCAGGATATGCTGTTCTTCTCATTTCAGTTCTCATTTTCCCAGGGTTCACCGTGTTTACACTAATTTTAGTTTTTTCAAGCTCCTCAGAGAGTGTTTTAGCAAATCCTTCTATACCAAACTTACTGACACTGTATGCTCCCCAGTAAGCTCTTGCTTCCCTCCCTACTGTTGAAGATAAAAATATAATCCTTGCATCATCCGATTTTAATAAGGCAGGAATCAAAAACTGAGTTAGCATAAAAGGAGCACTCAGGTTGATTTGGATTGTTGAATACCATAACTTAATATCATACTGTTCTATTGGCATTTGAGTTCCAAGTATCGCTGCGTTGTGAACAAGTCCATCAAGCTTTCCAAACTGGTTGAGTAAGTTATCTTGGAGTTCTTGATAATTTTCAGGGGTTGCGCCTTCTAAATCTAAAGGGTAAAGGATAGGCTCCTTTAGGTCTGCATCAACGACAGCATCATACGCATACTCAAGCGAGCCTAAATCCCTTCCCAACATAATGACAGTGGCACCCGCTCTAGCTAGATCCATTGTTATGGCCAAGCCTAAACCTCTGTTTGCTCCAGTTACTAAAACAACTTTACCTTCAAATTCATCTTTTTTTACATTCTGATTTTTAGCAACTATCATTCACTAATTTCCTTGTTTGATTTAACCCCAAGCGCCTTAAGTCTCTCCGCCCTGCTTATTAAATTACCTTTACCTGTCGATAATTTATTTTTTGCACTAGAGAAACCCTCTTTAGTTTTTTCAAGCTGATTTTCAATCTTATCTAAATCTTCAATAAATAATGCTAATTTGTCATACATTCCTGCAGCTTGACGGGCAATCTCGTCCGCATTTTTATTTTGCTTGTCAGTTTGCCACATAAAGTTAACTGTCTTTAGGCTCATACTTAACATGGATGGTGAGACCAACATAATATTCTTCTTAAGGGCGTCATCAAACAAACTATGTTTATGCTGAAGGGCGAGAAGGAGAGCGCCCTCAATTGGTATAAAAACAAAAATAAAGTCTAGGCTTCTAACGCCCTCAAGGTTTTCATACTCTTTAATACTAATGTTTTTGATCTGATTTTCAATCGACGTGATATGTTTTTTTAATGCTAACTCATTAGTTTGATCAGCGACATAGTCCACATAATCTTTAAGAGAAACCTTTGAATCAATAACAACATCCTTGCCCTCTGGTAGATGCAAGATGACATCAGGCTTAAACTTTTCACCCATTTCGTTCTTATATTGCTTTTGAAGGTCGAACTCTACTCCTTCCTGAAAACCATAACTAGATAAAAGAGAGCTTAATATCTCCTCACCCCAATCACCCTGAATTTTGTTGTCATAAGTTAGCGCATCCGTCAAACTCTTTGCTGACTGCTGGGTTTCAAGGTTTGCATCATGAAGAGACTTAATTTGTTCTTTAAGGGTCGTTCTTTCTTCAACCTGCTCTTTCGTTATTGTTTCAATCCTCTCTCTAAAACTTTTTAGTTGGGTTTGAAGTGGGGATAACAAGTCAGAATTATCGACCTTAAGCTTGTCACGATCTGTCTTTAAAATCTCTGATGCAATAGCCTTAAACTCATTGTTAACTTGATTTTTTAAGTGCTCTACAAGTTGCAGCTTTTCAGTATAATTTTTTTCTTTTTCTTCTAGTTTTGTCTCAAGCTGAATATTCTTTTGCGATATTGAAAATAATTTTTTGTTAAGTACATAATAGCTTATAGCTGCACCGATTAATATCGAAACTAAACCAATCAATATATTCATGCGCTTAAAGTTAGTTCAAAAATTAACAATTGTTTTATCATATTCCTGAAATAGATATACTAATGGGTTATAAAGTTAGTAAAATTTTATATAGAATTATAACGCTTAGACTTCTATAAGCTATGTTACTTTTAAGATCACTATTGTACTTTGTTGGTTCAATTATTAGTTTAATTTTGATCTCTATGGGTGGTTTATTATTTATATTCGCAAGCTACTCTTCTCGACAAAAATTTCTCTCTCAATGGGCCATATTTTGCATATGGTGGTTAAAGATAACCTTAAATATCAAAACTAACGTTATAGGCAGTGAAAATATTATGAAATCTCCCTGCATCATTATTTCAAACCATCAATCTACATGGGAAACCCTAGCATTTCAAACCATATTTCCAGCTCACACCTGGGTTCTAAAACGAGAACTATTATGGCTTCCAGTGTTTGGCTGGAGTCTTGCGCTTCTGAACCCTATCATCATCAATCGTGGAGATAAGTTAAACGCAATTAAAAAAGTCATAAAACAGGGTGCAGATAGACTTAACAATGGAATCTCAATTGTTATTTATCCTGAAGGCACAAGACAACCCTACAACAAATTAGGACCCTATCAAAATGGTGGTAGTGCTATCTCAAAAATCACTGGGCATAGCATTGTTCCGGTATATCACAATGCTGGTAAAATCTGGCCTAAGGGAAGTTTTATAAAAAAACCTGGTGAAATTACAGTTGTTATAGGTAAAGCTATCCCTCAGTCTGATTTAAAACCCTCAGAAGTTACAGAAAAAATTAGGCAATGGACTCTTGAACAAGAGAAGAAATTGAATCAATTTAAACCAAATAAATATTAACAATGTCAAAACCAATCTACAAGCTTTTTCATACTAGAACTGCAGATAACATAAAGTTTGAAATCAATAGACTCAAAGAGAGCGCAATTCAAAAGAATCATAAAGATCATTCAGATGAAGGAGTTAACCTTGAACTCATGAAGACCTTATTAAGTGGCAACATCATTGACTACAAAGAAACAAAACCTTCAGAAATTCAGTTAGATTGTAGAAGCGAATGGCACAACTTTTTAACCAATAAAACCAAATTAAACTTCAACGAGTGCCTTTTAATTCTCTTAGGTATTAATCCTTCTCTTGCAGAGCAAATTGATACTGATTTATATCAAACTCAACTAAATGATGTCAGCGATGTAAAAAATAATTTATTAACGCTTATACTTTTTCAAAGAGTGGAGAATCATCTTTTAAGGGAAAGATTTCGTAGCAATAGCATCAATACAGAAGAATTTATTAAATGGGCAATGGATTATAAATATCTTCGAAAAATTGAACATTAACCCTTTATTTAAAATTCAATTGTATTAAATATTTTACAAAAAAGCTCTGATGTTTTTTTTGTATCATAGAGCGCAGAGTGCGCTTCCGCATTGTCCCATTCAATGTCCATTTTAGATATCGCTTTAGCGAGGACAGTTTCACCGCAACAAAGGGCAGAAAGGCTGACAGTATCTATCGTTGAAAATTGATGAAATGGGCTTTTTAGAGCTGTTCTTAGCGTAGCTTCCTTTACAAACCCAAGATCAAAAAAAGCGTTGTGACCGACAAGGATAGATCGAGAGCACTCTTCCTTGTCTAACTCTTCATTAATGTGATTAAATATTTCTGATAGTGCTTTCTTTTCGTTAACCGCTAGCCTAAAAGGGTTATCAATATCAATACCGTTAAATTTGATAGCTGAAGGCTCAATATTCGCACCCTTAAAAGGCTCTACATGATAGTGCAGCGTAGTTTTTGGAAAAAAAGAGCCTTCTTCATCCATACCCAGGATAATTGCACAGATTTCCAAAAGTGCGTCAGTTTTTTCATTAAAGCCCGAAGTTTCAACGTCAACTACGACTGGAAGGTATCCACGGATTCTATCTTTAAGTTTCATCAATTAGTGGCACTAAAATATAATTTAATCAATACAAATCTAGATGTACCTAGAATAAATAACAGATTTTCTTGCATAATCATAACTCTTTTGTCTTAATTTAGGAAGAGAACTTAATTCACTTTCAACAAACTCAAACCTAAAGAAAAATCTACCGCCATACTTGGATAGCGCAAAAACTGAACTTAAATTAAGTCTAGAAGCTTTATCAATTAGTAGTTCCATTAATCTTGTTGAGGTGTCTGTATTGTGAAATTTTTTACTGACAACAACTGCGTATATTTCGCCAACATTCTCCTCTTGATATAGTTTTAGGCCAGCACAGGCAATAATTTGATTATCTTCCTCTATGAAAACAAAATCATTAATACTATTATTAATAGTCTCATAGCTTCTTTCTAACAACCTACCTTCTTCAACAAAAGGTTGCATTAATTCGATAATTTTCCTTACTTTACTCAACTTGAAGCCTTAATTGCCATTAGAAGCGGGTTATTTTAGTCTAAAATTTGTATTTTTTTGATAATTTAAAAGCAATGTCAAACACTAGAAAATATTCCTCAGTCGTTATTGACGGTTATGAGAGAGCTGCATCCAGAGCGATGCTTTACCCAGTTGGCTTTAAAAAAGAAGATTTTAAAAAGCCACAAGTTGGTATTGCTTCAACTTGGTCAATGGTGACGCCATGCAATATGCACATCAATGATTTAGCCAGTGAAGCTGAAAAAGGCGTTAATAGCGCTGGAGGAAAAGGGGTTGTATTTAACACAATTACTATTTCAGATGGTATTTCAATGGGCTCTGAAGGTATGAAATACTCACTTGTATCTAGAGAAGTGATTGCTGATTCAATTGAAACGGTAACTGCTTGTCAGGGATTTGATGGTGTTGTCGCAATCGGTGGATGTGATAAAAATATGCCTGGATGCTTAATGGGACTTGCAAGACTGAATCGCCCTTCTGTTTTTGTTTATGGCGGAACCATTCAGCCAGGCGCTAATCATACTGATATTGTTAGCGTTTTTGAGGCTGTTGGCAAAAGAGCAAATAATGATATTAACGATATAGAGCTTGAACAAATTGAGTCCACTGCAATCCCTGGTCCGGGTTCTTGTGGTGGAATGTATACAGCAAACACTATGGCTTCAGCAATTGAAGCACTAGGAATGAGCCTTCCAAACTCTTCCTCACAAGATGCAATCTCTGATGATAAAAATACAGATTGTTCTAGAGCTGGTGAAGCCGTATTAAATCTTTTAGAGAAAGATATAAAGCCGAGTGATATTATGACCAAGAAGGCGTTTGAAAACGCCATCACTCTTATTATTACGCTTGGCGGCTCAACGAATGCCGTGCTGCATTTAATCGCGATGGCTGATGCTATTAATGTTGAACTGACTATTGATGACTTCACACGAATTGGCGCCAAAGTTCCAGTTCTTGCAGACCTAAAGCCGTCCGGTAAATATATGATGAGTGAATTGGTCCAAATTGGTGGAACGCTACCGTTAATGAAAATGCTTTTAGACGCTGGTATACTTCATGGAGACTGTCTAACCGTTACCGGCAATACTCTAGCTGAAAACTTAAAAAATGTTGAGCCGTATGATGCTGACCAAAACATTATCATGCCTCTCGATAATCCGATTAAAAAGGACTCGCATTTAAGAATTCTTAGGGGTAACCTAGCAACCGAAGGTGCAGTTGCCAAAATCACTGGTAAAGAAGGATTGACCTTCAGAGGCAAAGCAAAAACGTTTGCTTGCGAAGAGGATGCTCTTCAGGCTGTCCTAAAGGATCAAATCGTCGAGGGAGATGTTATAGTCATTCGATATGAGGGACCTAAAGGTGGCCCGGGAATGAGAGAAATGTTAGCCCCTACTTCAGCCGTTATGGGAAAAGGTCTTGGTGGGAAAGTAGCACTCATCACTGATGGAAGGTTCTCAGGAGGTACTCACGGCTTTGTGGTGGGTCACATTACACCTGAAGCTTATACGGGTGGAACTCTTGCTATTATTGAGGATGGTGATGAAATTCTTATTGACGCTGAAAATAATCGTCTTGAACTCATAGTCGATGAATCGATAATCAATCAAAGACTTTCAAATTGGAAGCAGCCCAAGCCTAAATATACAAAAGGCGTGCTTGCTAAATATGCAAAACTCGCTCAATCGGCTTCTCGCGGGGCTATAACTGAATAGTCTCTGTAGTGATTAATTAACTGGAACGAACTCTATCTTTCTATCGTCAAGGTTAACTGAGACTACTTTAACTTTAATCGTATCTCCCAAACGATAAATTCTTCCGCCTCTTTGACCCTTAAGTTGATGATGAACATCATCAAAGATAAAGTAATCTTCCTTTAAATCACGAACACTCACTAAACCCTCAACAAAAATATCTGTAAGCTCTACAAACAGACCAAACCCCGCAACACCAGAGATGACGCCACTAAAGCTTTCGCCAACTTTATCTCTCATATACTCACACTTAAGCCATTGCTCAACATCCCTCGAGGCATCATCAGCTCGCCTCTCAGTCATTGAAAGATGAGCACCCATTTCAACCATTCTATTGGACTGTTCACGGTGATTGTTTAACAGTGATCTTTTAATGGCTCTATGAACAAGAAGGTCTGGATAGCGACGAATTGGCGAAGTAAAATGAGTGTAATCTTCAAAAGCTAATCCAAAATGACCTTCATTTTTAGGAGTATAGGTCGCCTGCTTCATGGTTCTTAGGACGACTGTTTTAATAATATTCTCATCTTCCCTACCAATGGCATTTTTAAGTAATTTAGCAAAATCACTAGAATCTGGTTCAAGTCCTCCTTCCAGTCTGAGGTCTATCGCATTTAAAAATTGCCTTGTAACCTCTACTTTTTCAGAAGTTGGCTTAGGATGAACGCGATACAAAAAATCTTCATTTTCGCGTTGAAGGTATTTTGCTGCAGCTTGGTTTGCCATCAACATACACTCTTCAATTAGCTTATGAGCATCATTTCTTTTACGAGCAATAATATTTTCGATTTTTCCTTTGTCATCGAATAGAATTTGGCTTTCAATTCTATCAAAATCCATAACCCCTCTTTTTTGCCTTGAAATTCTAAGAGTTTGATAAAGTCCATATAAAAAGTCTACATTCTCCTGGACATTACTACTGTACTTTTTTCTTAATGGGCTCTTCTTATTCTCAAGCATCTCGTTAACCTCTGTGTAGGTTAAGCGAGCATGGGAGAGCATTACTGCTGGATAAAACTTATATTCCAAAAGAGATCCTACGGAATCGATTTCCATTTCACAGGCCATACAAAGCCTTTCAACTTCTGGGTTAAGAGAGCATAGTCCGTTAGAGATTACCTCAGGCAACATGGGAACAACCCTGTGAGGGAAATAAACTGAGTTTCCTCTCTCTAATGACTCAGTATCAAGCTCTGTGTCTTCCTTGACATAGTGTGATACATCCGCAATAGCCACAATCAACTTCCATCCTTTTTTTGACGGGATAGCATATACAGCATCGTCAAAGTCTCTCGAGTCTTCTCCGTCAATTGTTACAAGCTCTAAATTTGTAATATCGATTCGATTCTCTTTATCTTTTGGAAGAACTTTAGTTGGCAGCTTTGCTGACTCTTTTAATGCCTCATCCCCAAAAGTGGATGGAATTTGGTGGCGATGAATGGCAGAGTCAACCTCTACACCTTCATCTAAATAATTTCCAAGTATTGAAGTTATTCTTCCAGTAGCATTCTTTTCAAGCGTTGGAGATGTCAACACTTCAACCACAACCACTTGATTATCACTGCACCCTTCTAAAAACTCAACAATATCAATTTGGTGCTTGATGCGCTTATCATCGACAACGACATAGCTTCCTTTCTGATCAATATGAAGCCTTCCAACGAGTGTATTAACCGTTTCTGTAACCTCGACAATTTCTGCATCTAGTTTACGATTCAGAAGGCGAACCTTGACCTTGTCTCCATGAAATGCTAATTTCATTTGTTGGCTTGAAAGCCTCAGGTCTTTTCCGCCCTTGTCTAAGGAAACAAAACCAAACCCCTTAGGGTTTGCAATAACAGTGCCAGATATGAGCCCTCTGTTCGAAAAAGGACGATAAACACCACTTTTATTACAACTTAACTGCTTATCCCTAACCATTGCCCTTAATCGCCTTTCAAAGGCTTTTTTTTGATCATCTTCAAGAGAGAGAACTTCGAAAAGCTGGCGTTTACTTTTGGGTTTTTCTTGAATAAAACTTAAAATATGTTCACGAGATGGAATCGGGCTCTCATATTTTTCCGCTTCACGGTGATAGTGAGGGTCTGACATAATGTGCTAAGTATAAAGCAAGCTTAGAGTTTTTGAAGATTAATCAAATGGATTATTTATTATCAGCGTTTCATCTCTATCAGGGCCTGTTGAGAGAATATCAACTGGAATCTGACTTAACTCTTCAATTTTTTTGATATAGTTTTTTGCTTCTATAGGTAAATCTTCAAAGGAATGGGTCCCAATCGTTGAGGTTTTCCATCCTGGCATTTCAATATAAATTGGTTTTGCAGCACTATAGCCTTCTGCAGAAAAAGGAGGGATTGTGGTTTGCCGGCCATCAATCTCATATGCTATACAAATCTTAATTAAGTCCAAATCATCCATTACATCAAGTTTAGTTAGGCAAATACCACTCACTGCATTCATTCTAAATGAACGATTCAAAATCACTAAATCGAGCCATCCACATCGCCTTTGACGACCCGTAGTCGCTCCAAACTCATGCCCCTTAGAGCAAAGCTCTCTTCCAACAGGGTCTCCCTCATCTGTATTTACATCATAATCAAGCTCTGTAGGGAAAGGCCCTCCACCAACTCTGGTTGTATATGCTTTAACAATACCTAAAACGTAGTCAATATCTCTAACACCAACACCAGAGCCAGTCACTGCACCTCCAGACGTTGTATTTGAAGATGTTACAAAAGGGTAGGTCCCTTGATCAATGTCTAAGAGCGCTCCCTGAGCGCCCTCAAATAGTATATTTTCGGAGCTTTTCATTTGTTGATGAAGTTGATCGGCAACATCCAAAATCATTGGCTTAATTGTTTTTGCTTGCTCCAATGCCTGCGCCAATATTGTCTCGAAATCAACAGGTGACTGCTCATAATAATTTTCTAAACTGAAATTGTGATAATCAACAACCTCTTTTAATTTTTCTGAAAACAAGACTTCATCTAGTAAATCTCCAACCCGAAGCCCCCGTCTGGCAACTTTGTCTTCATAGGCCGGACCAATACCGTTTCCAGTAGTTCCAATAGCCGCTTTACCTCTATGGGCTTCACGGGCATTATCAAGCTCTATGTGGTATGGAAGAATTAATGGACATCCTGGACTTATTTTCAATCTTGATTTAACCTTGACACCTGAATCTTCAAGCTCATTCATCTCTTTTAAAAGAGCGGTCATTGATAAAACAACGCCATGACCAATATAACAGTTAACCTTGCTTCTAAGGATGCCAGATGGGATTAGGTGTAATACAGTTTTCTTGCCATCTATCACTAAAGTATGGCCTGCATTATGTCCGCCCTGAAAACGAACTACAGAGCTTACTTTGTCAGTAATCAAATCTACTATCTTTCCTTTACCCTCATCACCCCACTGAGTGCCAATGATTACTACATTTTTTCCCATACTATTCCTTTAATCTCCATTTTCCATTTTCTTGAATTAAATCAACCTCAGTTGAACCATTTAAATCTGTTTTGATAATATGTCCCTTAGCTCTAAGATCATTTACAAATTGAATAAAGTCTGGATTATCAATGTTTGGCGCATTTAACACTTTACTTTTTTGAATTGAATTTTCCTGCTGGTGAATTAAAAACTTGAGATCAAAAGAAAAACCTGTGGCCTCCCTATTAGAGTCAAATGATTTACTTAATGCATCGTATCTACCGCCTTGGGCAATAGCTTTAGAGAACTTATCGCTGTATGCTGCGAATACTATTCCATCATGGTATTCATAGGCTTTGACTTCACCAAGATCAAACATTAAATTGACGCTCTGATTTTTGAAAAAATCGTTAAGTTTAGTTAAATCGTTAATTGCATCAACAATTGAAGGAATACCTTTAAAAATAACTTGGGCCTCTTCGAGAATTTTCTCATCGCCATCAAGTGAGATGAGAGATTTAAATTTATCACTATCTTTAATCTTAGTGTCAATAAGAAAACTTTCAAGATCTGGAACTGATTTTCTTCTGAAAATATCTCTTAGCGCTGTTATCTCTTTACTTTCAAGATTTGCAGATGCACATAGAGCGTTAAAAATGGCTGTATTACCAAGACTTAAGGTTATATTCCTTATGTTTAAGAGCTTTAAGGATGAAAGCATTAAGACGATGACCTCAATGTCAGCATCAGTTCCCTTATAACCATATAACTCGGCTCCTGCTTGAATTGGAGACCTAGAAGCGTAGAAGTCATCTGCCTTTGTTTGTAAAATTGCATTAATGTAGCAGTAACGACTGATACTATTAGGTTCGGCATGTTTGGAGTCAATTCTCGCAATTTGTGGCGTTATATCAGAGTGCACTCCAAGCATACGAGCTGAAGAAGAATCTAAGAATTTAAAAGTTTTATCGTCTATAGACTTTGAATTTAAAACCAAAGTATCGGAGTATTCAATCATTGGGGGGACAACGATGCTGTACCCCCAGCTCTGGTACAAATCTAATAAATTTCTTCTAGTACTCTCGAAAGCAATGGCCTCATCACCAGTGAGCTCATCGATGCCCTCAGGTAACTGCCAATTACTCATAACCCAAATTACTTAGTTGGGTTAAAGTAACGGAAAAACTCAGAATCTGGATTAAGGACTAAAATATCTCCCTGTTCACTGAAGGATTTCTTGTAAGACTCAAGCGAGCGATAGAAAGAATAGAAGTCTACATCTTGACTGTATGCTTCTGCGTAGTTACTAGCAGAGATAGCGTCTCCCTCACCTCGAATCTTTTCAGAGTCACGGTAAGCATTTGCAAGAATAATCGTTCTTTCCTTGTCAGCAAAGGCTTGAATTTTTTCTGCTTCCTCAGCTCCCTCAGAGCGGTACTTATTAGCAAGACCCTTCCTTTCAGTTTCCATTCTACTGTAAACAGAATTTCTTACTTCTTGAGAGAGTTCAATTCGCTTGATACGAACATCTATAATTTCTATACCATACTCCTCTTCAGCAATTTTTTTAAGCTTTGCTTTAACACTAGCCATAATGGCTTCACGCTCATCTGAAACTACTTCAATAATAGTTCTCTTAGAAAACTCACTTCTAAGGGCGTCCTGGTTATTTTGAGCTAGCCTTAGGTTCGCTGATGCCATAGCACCACCAGTTGATATGTAGAATTTCTGTGTGTCAACAATACGCCATTTAACGTAAGAATCTACCACAACATTTTTCTTTTCAACCGTCAGGAATGATTCTGAAGCAGAGTCTAAAGTTTGAATACGCTTATCAAACGTGACAACGTTATTGACAAATGGTGTTTTAAACTTAAGCCCTGGCTTGTTCTCAACAGATACTATTTCACCAAGTCTTAATTTGATCGCTACCTGAGTTTCGTTAACCGTATAGAGACTTGAAGATAGAAGAATAGCGACTAATACAGCTATTACAATAATAATTCTTTTCATTATCTATTCTCCCTTGAACGTAATACACTTTGATCATTCGAATTACCAGATAGGGTTTGCTGGAAAGAACTACTCGATGATGTTGATTTTGATGTCCTTGATGAATTAATCAGCTGGTCAATTGGCAAATACATCATTGAGTTTGAGCTTGAGTCAACAATGACCTTATTAGTGGAACTGAAAACCTCTTCAAGAGTTTCTCTATACAGGCGCTCTCTAGTAACTTCAGGAGCTTTCGTATATTCAGTTAATATCTGATTAAAACGATAAGCCTCACCTTCAGACTTTGAGACGACTTCAGACATATAAGCCTCAGCTTCTGCAAGAAGTCTTTGGCTCGCACCTCGAGCTTTAGGAACAATATCATTTGCATAAGCTTTTGCTTCGTTAATATATCTTTGCTCATCTTCACGCGCCTTTACAACATCGTCAAAAGAAGCTTTTACCTGGATTGGAGGCTGAGCATCTTGCATAGTAACTGCAGTAATCATAAGCCCCGTGTTGTAATCATTTAAAAGAGCTTGAGAAGCAACTTTAACTTCTTGTGCAACTTGCTCACGTCCTGTTGTTAAAACATAGTCCATCGTATTGTCACCAACAACCTGTCTTATAACACTCTGAACAACATGACTAAGTGTTAGCTCAGGATTGTATACATTAAATAAATATGACTGAGCATCAGCTATCTTGTATTGAACAGCTAATTTAACATCCACCATATTTTCATCTTTTGTCAGCATTAGTGATTCAGAACTAACGCCGCCACTATAGGAATTTTGAACATTTCTAAATCCAATCTCAGCTGCACGAATTTGCTCAACATTTACTTTGTAGACAGCTTCAACAGGGTACGGTATGTGCCAGTGAGGTCCTTGGGTAGTAGAGTTTTGAAAAGCACCAAAACGCAAAACAACACCTCTTTCAGCAGGGTCAACAATATAAATTCCAGTTGCAAACCAAACTATCAGTGCAAGAATGATGAGGTATTTAAGACTACCCTTTGCAGCCTTACTTGCTCCCGAATTACCTGAAGACTTACCGCCGAAAGTAGAGTTAAATTTATTTTTAAAGTCCTTGATAACCTCATCAAGCTCAGGTGGAGTTTGATTATTGTTATCATTCCAAGCCATATTGGCTCCATTATTATTATTGCTCACGCAGTTTCCTTAAAAAATTTAAGTTAAAGTAAAGATATGGTCAAAGATGAAAAAAACAAGTACTAACAAGCAATATAGGAAATCAAAATATTTTTCTCAAAAAACCAAAAAGTTATTTTACCCAATTTATATTGCAAAAATGTAATTTAAAAGGTAATGAAGTTTAAAAATCTGGAGCATTTTTTAGCAAAATATAATGATAAAATAACATTTTTCAGCTCACCATAAATTTATGAAGAAGCACTTAATCTTTATCATTTTAATTTTAAGTCATTTCTCAATTAATGCTGAAGGAGTTAATCTTGAATGCTCCCCTGAACAAACGATTTGTGAAAATTGTCCTGAACATTCCACTTTATTTCCAGTTGAAAAGTTTTCAAGCAATTCTGGTAGTCTTGATATTGAAGCAGATGAGAGTGAAATTCTTGAAGAAAAATATCTTCTTTCTGGAAATGTAGAAGTTAATTCAGAAAGTCTTTTTCTTTCTGCTGATGATGTTGAGGTTTTATCCTCTGATAGCTCAATCCTGGCCACTGGAAATGTTAATTTTCAAGATGAAGCATATCTGATAACTAGTGATTACTTATATGCATCCAGAAAAGATGAGAAACTTATTGCAACTGCTACCAATGCTAATTATCAAGATTATAGTGTTGGACTTGGAGGCGCTAACGGCTTCACTGAAAAAATAGAAAAAACTCCTTCATCAGTTTTACTTACAAATTCAACATATAGTCTTTGCCCAATAGATGAAAATGATTGGCTGATTGAAGCAGATCAAATCGAATTAAAGTTAGATAAAAATAGAGGTATTGCAGATAAAGCTTTAATTAAGTTTTATGGTGTACCAATTTTTTATACACCAAAGCATAGCTGGGTTCTTTCAGGTCGTGGCTCAGGTTTTTTAACTCCTAATTACTCAACATACTATGAAAAAGGTGAGCCAGATAATTCTTTTAGTATAAGAGTACCATATTATATAAATTTAGCCCCCGATCGAGATCTACTCTTAGCATTAACTTATATGTCTAGTAGAGGGTTTAATTATGAAGGTAAGTATCGACAACTTATTGCACCAAAAATTTCCCCTAATCATGAAGACTCAATATATTCAATCGAAGCAAAATATCTACCTGAAGATAAAATTACTGGTCTAAAAAGATGGCTTGTCAATTTTTCCGAAGAGCTAGATTTATCTGATAAGATTCATTTGAGCGCTAAGTATTATCGGGTATCTGATCCAAAATACTTTGAAGAAATTGCCAGAACTAATACAGATGTTAAAACCCTTAAATCCTCTCTTAAATATTCTTACGAAGATACAGATCAAAATCTTTCTTTATCAGTTTTAACTGAAGCTGAACAAGGTGTTAATGGAAATGTCCCAGGATATATGAGAGCTGTAGAGGCCTCTGTAAAGAAAAATCTTAAACTTGGTCAAGACAAAGTAGTTCAATATAATCAGTCTACAAATGAATTAGATCTTAGTGATGATGATAAAACTCTATACATTAAAAATAATCCTTCTCCAATCCCTACAAGCGTGAGTTTAGGTCTTGTTACAACGAAATTTATCCATAAGATACCTTCTAAAGAGTCTGGGATTAGAACCCACGGAGATGCAGGCATTTCTAGAAGGCTCAATATTAATTACCCTTTAATTACTCCAAAAGCAAGTATAGCAATAACCAACTATGCACTTAAAAACAACCCAAACATTAATAGAACAATTTTAGGCTCAGGTCTTAATATCGACTTTACAATAAATAATGAAACTAGTATTTTAGGCTACAAAGTTAATCATAGAATAACTCCTCTAATAAGCTATAACTATAGGGCAAAGAAAGTTCAAGGCAACATTCCAATTTTTGACACTACTGACAAATATGAGGACATAATTAGTTTTGCAGATTTGACCTCAGGTGAAAGGTATTCTGGTCTTGATAGAATTACTAATGCTAATGATATAACGCTTAGTCTTGATTCGACTTATAGATTAATTAATTCAGAACCAGAAGATCCTGACCTTTTAAGTCTTAAAATTGCACAAAGTTTTTATACTGATGATGAGGTTGTAAGTGATACTGCAAACACAAATTATGAAACTCGTAAGTCATATTCTGATATAGCTGCTTCTATTGATTTTGCAATCAAAAAATTTAGCGTATCCACCGCAGTTCAGTTTAATCCTGATTCATCAAAAATTGTAAAAAGAAGCAACACATTAAAATATACCCCCTCGTCTAGAAAATTTTTATCTTTAAGCTTTACTGATGATGGAGCAGAGGAGATTGGAACAATCTATGGTGCATACCCTATTACTGACTATGTCCATGTTTTTGGTGGCCTAAATAAAACAACCTCTTCAGGAGTTATAAATTCAGAAGCAACTGGAATTGCCTACGAATCTTGCTGTTGGGCTTATAGAATAGCTCACTTTAAAGACAGTAATTCTTCCGGTGGCTATAATTACAGTACTGGTATGGAGCTTGTCCTAACCGGTTTGGGCTCTACGTCTACTCCTTTGAAAGGTCGAATAGAAAGTAATATTCCAGGATATTCAGTTAACCTTAGATAATGAAAAAACTTTTGGTTGTTTTTCTTGTAGCTTTTACAAGTAGTGTCTTTTCAGAAAACACGATTATTGCAATAGTCAATAACTCTCCGATCACCTTAAATTCATTCCAGATTAATTTGGAAGAATCCAATTCAAAGGATAAGCAAATAATCATTATCAACAATCATATTGACAAAATCCTTCAAACTCAAAAAGCCATTGAACTTAATTTGACCCCAACTAAAAAGGATTTAGAAAAAGTACTATTTGATATTTCGCAAAGCAGCAATCTATCAATAAAAGAGTTAATGAATTTTGAGGAATTTTCTTCAATAGAGAGAGAAATTATAGAAAAATTATCAATTTTAAATCTACAAAGATTTATCACTAAGGACCTAAAAGTAAGTGAACAACAAGTTCTTAAAGTATGCTCAGATGTCAACTCAATTAAAGATCAAAAACAAATTAAGATTGCTCAAATAATCATTTCTGAAGTTGAAAACCAAGCTAATGATTTAGATAAAAAAAACTCATTAATAGAAACTTTTTTAAACAAGCTTAAAAGCCATATTAATAAAGGCGCTTCATTTGAGGCTTTTGCCAAGCTTCACTCACAACATCCAAGTTATCATAACGGTGGAATGACAGACTGGTTTACAGTCAAGGGTTCAACTTTAGAGAAGCTAGATTCGCTTGACAAAAAAGAAGTTTCAGAAATCTATATGACTGATTTTGGACTTGCAATAGCAATAAAAGTTGATGAACGCTTTATTAGTAGTAAACTAAAAGAATGTGAAGAGCAAATAATCTATGACAATGCTAAATCATATTATTCTAATTGGCTAATAGATCTTAGAGATCAAGCTAACGTAGAAATTTACTATGACAAATTACTTTAATATTTCATTCTAATGTCTAAATCTATTCATATTTTTGGCTTTCATAGCGTTGAAAGTTTACTTAGAACGAATCCTGAATCAGTTATTAA
>Ga0209360_1000034_pt1 | contig 143473 bp, 129 predicted proteins | sample SaaInlV_130m_DNA_3_FD_184651 | JGI IMG/M metagenome (GOLD analysis project Ga0209360, IMG submission 184651) | Marine microbial communities from expanding oxygen minimum zones in the Saanich Inlet - SI037_S3LV_130m_DNA (SPAdes) (version 2) | ecosystem: Environmental > Aquatic > Marine >... | reverse complement strand
CTCGCCAGCCATGCCATTTATGATGACATTGAGTTCGAATTTTACAATAATGAGAACATTATTAATACTGTAATAAGTGGCGCCCAAAACGGAAGTTGTCTGATTGTTCGCGATGGTGACATTCAACCAACGATATTTGGATTTACTTTCCAGGATGGGAACGGGACATCTATGTTAATAACTAACGATTGTGCTCAGAAACAAGAACGTTCCGGTGGCGCGATCCTAATTTATAAAGCGTATCCGACAATTAATTACAACCGATTTATGAATAATGGGCTTACTGGTGATACAGGACAAAATACCGCAAATGGCGGCGCCATCAGTCATTTTGCTGATGATGATATTGAGTTTGATGAAGATAGGAACAATGCAAATCAGAGTAATAGCAATAGCCGAGATATACCAGAAGAGCTAAATATCCAGAATAATTATTTTGAGAGTAACAGTAGCGGCGATGGTGAGAATTTTTATTCTTTTGGCTACGAAGGATCCATTGATGTGAGTGGCAGTGTCTTTGAAAATATTGATTGTGAATCAAGCACAGTAAATGATTTTGTTCTCAGATCCATAGAAGATGATGCAAATTATATTCAAAATGATATTTTAGGGAATTGTATTGAAGAGAACGCATATTATGTTTCGCCGTCTGGTGATAATAGTAATGTCGGTTCTGAATCTGCTCCATTTAGATCTATTGTCCATGCGTTGACCATGGTGAAGCAAGAATCTGATGAAGTGACTACAATTCACATCGGTCCCGGTGTTTATTCTAAAGCATCCACCAATGAAGTTTTTCCAATCATTTTGCCGGATAATGTTCATCTCGTTGGAGCCGAAATGGAAACAACTATTTTAGATGCTGCAGCTGATGTGAATAATCAGTCAGGTGTTTTGATTATCAAGGAAGTGGAAAACGTTCATGTAGCTAATCTGACTTTAACCGGTGGCTATTCAGAAAGTCATGGGTGTACGGGAGGCGGAGCGCTTCTATTGACTGCCAATGATATGTTCAATAACGATTATAATGTGGTTGGAACAAATAATGCTGTCATAGAAAATGTGATTGTAGAGAATAATCATTCTCACAATGGCGGTGGCGTTAGTGTATTTCGCGTGAATGGACCTGAACTCAATAACATGGAAATTAGAAATAACCAAACCAGTGCTTTAGGCGGTGGGATGTTTGTTTACGTTTCTTCTTTAGATATGTCAAATGTGGATATAAATAACAATGAATCTCTTGGTCTTTTTGGAGAGAATAATGATATGGGGCACGGTGGAGGCATCTTTTTAGCAAGTGGCAGTGGCACATATAATAATATGACGATTACAGAAAATTATGCACCGACTCATGGAGGCGGGATTTTTTCGGATGCATCTGGGTCTACTTGGACTTTAACAAATTCTATCGTTAGTAATAATTCAGCTGATGGTAGCGGTGGTGGTCTTGGATGGATGAATGAAGCAAACCCAACTCTGGATAATGTAACCATCTCAAATAATGATGCTGCAAATTCTGGAGGAGGAATCTGGATGCTTTCCAATGGAACAATCGAAAATTGCACCATTACAGGAAACACTGCCGGAACTCCTGATTACGGCGGGGGTGGTATTGCTGCCATGTGGGGTGGCAATCCTGTGATTAATAACTGCCTTATTGCGAATAACATTTCAACAGCAAGTAATTCTAGTGGCGGTGGTGTTTTGGTTGCTTGGACTGATAGTTTTACTATGACTCGCAGTACGATTACCAACAATTCCAGCAACTGGAATACGATCAATATTTTTGGAACTCCTGCAACTATCTCTAATTGTACGGTAACCGGTAATTCAACAAATCAGGGCAGTGCAATTCGATCAATCATGGAAAGCCAAGTCTCAGTTATCAATTCTATTGTTTGGGGCAATGGTACTCCCAGTGAAGTGGGAGCTGCTAGTGGTGGAACAATTTCTGTTGATTACAGCGATGTCCAAGGTGGCTACGGTGGGTATGGAAATATCAATTCCAATCCACTTTTTGTGGATGCAAATGACGGAGATTTCTTCCTCCAAGATGGGTCGCCTTGTATTGATGCTGGCATAGCAGATCTGGATGGAGATGGGACAGAAGATATTTCCGATTATTTTGACGTTGCACCGGATATGGGATCACATGAATTTGTGACTGCAGTTTCAGGACTTCAAATCTATAATCAGGGTACATTTGTGATTTTGGTTTGGAACCCTACAGAAGATGTACAATATTATGCGCTTGAACGATCCACCGATCCGGAATTTGAATCGGATGTGATGACACAATACGTAACACAAAATACATATACAGACAATGATCTAGAATTTAATGTGATGTACTATTATAGAGTGTCGGCATTTGTTGGCAATTGGTCAGGTTGGTCTAACGTGGTGTCTGTAATTATAGAATCTGTGGGATTAGCTGATGGAAGCGAGATTCCAAAGTCCTATAAAATTCATCAAAATTATCCGAACCCATTTAATCCGGTCACAACGCTACGATATGATTTACCGGAAGACGGACTTGTTAATATTACGGTTTATGACATGATGGGTCGTGTTATCAAGAATTTGGTTAATGTTCAGCAAAATGCTGGCTATAAATCTATCCAATGGAATGGGACAAATAATGGAGGTCAGTCGGTGAGTGCCGGGTTGTATTTCTATACCATTCAATCACAGGATTTTGTTAAAACAAAGAAAATGATATTGCTGAAATAGATTTTATTTTTTGAAAGATTTGATGAAAATATTATCGCTGATTGGTTCTTTTATTGAAAAATAAATGAAGTAAATTTGTCAGTGAAATTCGAATGTTTTTCGTCGGATTTTATTAATATATACCCTCGTAGTTCAATGGATAGAACAAGTGCCTCCTAAGCATTAGATGCAGGTTCGATTCCCGCCGAGGGTACTATGAATACATAAATGTAAAAGGAAAGAAATGTTAAAGCCAACTAAGAAATTTACAAAAAAAGAAATTCAAAGAGATCCATTTTTAGAATCAATTGATAAAGCGCAAACTCATATTTCTGAAAGTAAGTCAATCTATATGAAGGCTGCCATCGCTCTCATTATAATTGTAATTGGATATAATGTAATCTCAGAGAAACAATCTCAAAAAAATGAAAATGCCAGTGAAGCATTGGGACAAGCGTTAGTTGCGTTAGATATTGGAGATAATGAAAATGCACAATTCCAATTAGAGACACTGACTTCAGAGTTTAAAGGGACTCGTAGTTCCCAGATAGCAGGATATTATTTGGGTAAATTAAATTTTGAAGCAGAAAATTATTCGGAAGCGAAAATATATTTATCTCAATTTTTAAAGGATAAGCCAATTGAAACGATGATTCCAGCTGCAACAATTATGCTCGCAGATATTGCAATTCAGGCAGCCGATACTAAAACAGCCTTAAATTATATTGAGAAAGGAATCCGGAAAAGTGAAGATGCTCATACGTTAAGAATGCTAAGTTTACAAAAAGCGAATCTCATATTAAAATCAGGAGATAGTCAGACGGCAAAGACTATTGCAAGTACAATTCTTTCTGAAGAAAATATTACTGCAGTTCAGAAGCAAGCAGCAGAAGAATTACTAGGTAAAATTCCCGGCTAATTTCTTGTTAAAAGGATTGTTATTCCGTAATTTTGCGGGTTGAAGAGCGGGTGAGAGCCCGCTTTTCTTTTATCTAAAATGAATAACATGACAAATATCGTAGAAAATTACCTGCTTCCAGAATTGGTTTTAGTGGATGTCTTTGAAGATACCCGCGGAAACTATATTCGTATAATTATCGATTCGGAACGAGCAGTTACACTTGCAGACACAACTAAATTATCTAAGAAGTTAAGAGATGATGAAGAAATTGATGCTCGGTTTCCAAATGGGTTTCGTTTGGAAGTTTCAACGCCCGGCTTAGATCAGCCCTTAGCGTTTCCATTCCAATATCGAAAAAATATAAATCGGCAATTAAATGTAGTTTTTATGGAAGGTGAAGAGTCTAAAACTATTACTGGGAAGGTAATGGGTGCAGACGAATCTTCTGTTACATTGATGGATAGTGGGCAGGAAATAGTTTTGTCCTTTGATCAAATTAAATCAGCTAAAGTAAAAGTTTCATTCAATAAACCCTAGGGAGGCATCTTGGTAAATAGAGAACTCATAGAAGTTTTTTCAGAAATTGCGAGAGAGAAGAATGTAGAACGTTCAGAACTTGCTAAAATTCTTGAAGATTTATTTTTATATGTTATAGAAAAAGAATATGGCGATTCTTCGAATTATAGTTGTATTGTAAACCTTGATAAAGGTGAAATTGAAATTTATTCAGAAAAAACTATCGTTGAAGAAATTGACGATTTTAAAGTAGAAATTACTTTACCTGAAGCTATTGCAATAGAACCAGATGCTGCTGATCTTGAATTAGGAGACATTTTTGTAGAAGTGATTGATCCACGAGTATTTGGCCGAAGGTTAGTTACTACTGCAAAACAATATTTTGCTCAACGGTTACGTGATGTTGAACGTAATTATATTTATGAAGATTATGCCAACCGGATTGGTGAAATTGTTATTGGGGTTGTCCATCAAGTTCAACGTGATAGTATTTATATCAATATTGAACAAGCTGAACTTAGAATGCCAAAAAGTGAACAAATTAAATCTGAAAGATATCGTCGTGGCGATACAATTCGTACTATAATTAAATCTGTAGAAGTAACGCCCAAAGGGCCGGATATTATTGTATCCAGAAGTGATAATCATTTCTTGTTTAAATTATTTGAAATGGAAGTCCCTGAAATAGAAGATGGGATAATTGATATTTCTTCAATTGCTCGCTATGCGGGGGAACGTGCAAAAATTATTGTTCGCTCAAATGACCGTAGAATTGATCCTGTGGGAGCTTGTGTTGGAATGCGTGGTAGTCGAATTCAAGCTATTGTTCGTGAATTAAATAATGAAAAAATTGATATTGTTAATTACAGTGAACAGGCTGAAATCCTTTTAAGTAGAGCTTTATCTCCTGCTAAACCAGTAAAACTTTTTATTGATGATGAAAAGAAATATTGTGTGGCTTTATTTGATGATGATAGTCTTGATGCTGCCATTGGAAGAAATGGAATGAATATCAATCTTGCTTCACAAATAACTGATTATAGAATTGATGCACATGGTGTTAAACAATATGAGCGAATTCAAGAAGATCATAAAACTGCTTTGTCGGACATAGAAGATGTGCCAAAAACAATTGCCAAAAACTTAGAAAAAGCAGGAATTGGCATTGTATCTGAATTACTTGATGCAGATATGGATGAATTATCATCCATTAAAGGTATTGATGAAGATTCTTTAGATGAAATCTATACAGCTGTTCAATCTTTTGTAGAAAGAGAAATTGAATTAGAAGAAGTCGTTGATGAAGGTGTCGATATTAGTTCGTTTATAGATGAGAATAATAAAGATATTAATTCGACAACAAATGAAGATGAAGATGATTCAACGGAAGATGATATTACACCGTCTGAAGAACTAGCTGATTCTACACATGAAGAAGAAACCATAGCCAAGGACACTAAATAAAACATGGCAAAAACACGGATTTTCCAAATTGCTAAATCTTTGAATATTTCTCATACAGATATTCTTAGTTTTCTTAAAAGTCGTAAAATTAACGTATCAAGCCATATGTCTCCAGTGGATGATACAGTTCATCAAATGATTATGGGTGAATTTGTTAAAGACAGGGAACAAGTTGATAGGTTCCGGAAAGAACAGGTAAGAAAAGAAATCCATGATGTTCGGTTAAAAGAAAAACAAAAGAGTACAAAAAAACTTCAACTACTCTCTTTTTCTGATCAGCAAGAATTAGAAAAGAAAGAATCCATTAAACGTAAAGAAGATGATCAGCAAGCAAAAAAGCGCAAGGAAGAAGAAGATCGTAAAAAAGAAGAAGAAATAGCTCAAAGAAAGAAAGAAACTGAAAAATTAAAACAAGTTCAAGTTGAAAAAGAAAAAGATCAGAAAACAGAATCAAATAAAAAAGCAAAAGAACTCAAGAAAAAATTTAAATCAACAAAAAAACTTCGATCGGTTAATTTAAGAGATATACAAACAGAAGTTGGAGCTGGAACAAGTAAAAAACCAGCTGGAAACAAGGGTGGAGCTGGAGGTCAAGTTCAAAAATCTGTTAAAACCAAAGTAAAAGGTATTTTGGCGAAAATGGATACTCGAATTAAAAAGAAGTCTCATAAAAGGACTCGTCCTCAGGGTGAAGATGAGATCATTGATTCATCGGAAAAGAAAACAATTAAAGTCGCAGAATTTTCAAATGTTGAAGAATTGGCGAAAATTTTTGAAATTACGTCTAGTGAAATTATTCAAACCTGTATTGAATTAGGGATGTTGGTAACAAAAAATCAACGTATAGATTGGGATGTTATAGAGCTCCTTGCTGATAATTTTGGATATATTGCAGAAAAAATAAAAGATTTAGGCGAAGAGCTTTTCGTAATTGAAGAATCCGAAGAAGATATAAAAAATGCAGTCGAAAGACCTCCTATTATCACAGTAATGGGGCATGTAGATCATGGAAAAACTAGTTTATTAGATTATATTCGCGAAGCCAATGTAGCAGATGGGGAATCAGGCGGCATTACACAACATATTGGTGCTTATAAAGTTGATTATAAAGGACGAATATTAACATTTTTAGATACACCAGGTCATGAAGCTTTTACTGCTATGCGTGCTCGGGGTGCAAAAGTTACAGATATAGTCGTTCTTATGGTTGCTGCTGATGATGCTGTTATGCCACAAACAATTGAAGCAATCAGCCATACAAAAGCGGCTTGCGTTCCAATGGTAGTAGCTATAAATAAAATGGACAAACCTGGTGCCGATCCGGAAAAAGTTCGTCGTGCATTAAGTGAACATGAAGTCTTGACAGAAACATGGGGCGGAAAAATTCAAGATATTGAAATTAGTGCAAAAACGGGTAAAGGTATTGATGCATTGATGGAAAGTATTTTATTAGAAACAGACGTATTAGAATTAAAAGCAAATAAAAACTGTAATGCTCGTGGTACAGTTATTGATTCGAGATTAGATAAAGGGCTTGGACCTGTTGGAACTGTTCTTATTCAAAAAGGAACATTGAAAATTGGTGATCCATTTATTTGTGGAGATTATTCCGGGAAAGTTAGAGCTATTACAAATGAACATGGTGTACGATTAAAAAAAGCGGGGCCATCTGATGCAATTCAAATTCAAGGATACGATCAGGTGCCACAAGCGGCAGACTCATTTGCTGTTGTGGATAATGAGAAAGAATTAAAACGAGTTTCGAGTGAACGTCAACGAATTAGGCGTGAAATTGAACATAAAAAAATGGCCTTTTCGTTAGACCATATGTCATCATTGATTAAAGAAGGCAGTATGAAGACACTTCCCTTGGTAATTAAAGGTGATGTTGATGGATCTGTTGAAGCATTGGCAGATTCTCTTGAAAAGATTTGCAACACTGAAGTTGGCATGAAAGTAATTCACAAAGCTGTTGGTATGGTTACTGAATCCGATGTTCTTTTAGCTGAAGCTTCAAAAGCCGTCATTATTGCATTTCATGTTCAGGTAAGTTCTAATGCAAGATTGCAAGCTAGACAAGCAGGCGTGGATATTCGAACATATAACGTTATCTATCAAGCTGTGGAAGAATTAACATTAGCGCTAGAAGGTATGCTCGAACCTGAAAAAGTTGAAAGCAGTATTGGAAAAGCAGAAGTTCTCACTCAATTTAAAATTCCTAAAATTGGCTTTATTGCGGGGTGTAGAGTTTTAGAAGGACTTATTATCAGAAATGGTAAAGCTCGTATTATTAGAGATGGTGAAGTGCTAATTGAAGGTCTTATTAATTCCTTAAAACGTCATAAAGATGATGCCAAAGAAGTAAAAGAAGGATTGGAATGTGGAATTGGTGTCGATGGAATTAAGAAATTTCAGGAAGGCGATATTATTGAAGTATATCAAATTCGTGAAGTGAAGCGTAAACTAGAGCTAAATTGAAATCAAATAAACCCTATAAAAGAATGGACCGAGTTGGAAATCAGGTCCTAGATATTTTAAGTGGAATTCTTTCAAAACATATAAACCTTTCTTATTTAGGATTCGTTACATTTACTTTTGTTGATGTTGCTCCTGATCTTCGTACAGCCAAAGTATATTATAGTGTGTTAGGACGCAAAAAGACGGATAATGAGATTAACGTTGCAATTAATCAAAAAAGAAAAGCGTTCAAGAAATTCATGGGACCAGAGTTACACTTAAGAAGTACGCCTGATCTTCATTTCTATTTTGATGATAGTCTTCTTTATGGTGATAAAATCAATCAACTACTCCATGATGTGGAAATAAAAGAAGAAGATGATTCTGAACATTCATAAGCCTGTTGGGTGGACATCTTTTGATGTTGTTAAAAAGATTCGCGGAATTGTTAAAGAAAAAAAAGTTGGCCATGGTGGAACACTTGATCCATTCGCAGAAGGTGTTTTAATTATAGGTACAGGAAAAGATACAAAGCGTCTTACAATGATAACAGCTGAAGATAAATCTTATGTAGCAACTATTCAGCTGGGTGAAATAACAAATACTTTGGATACTGAAGGCGACATAATTGAAACAAAACCAGTTCCTGAGCTCACATCGGAAATAATCGAAAAAACTATAAAAACCTTTTTGGGGAAAACATTTCAAATTCCTCCGATGTTTTCAGCTAAGAAAGTAAAGGGCCAACGATTATATAAATTGGCGCGAAAAAATATTGAAGTAAAAAGAGAACCAGTAGAAATTCAAATTAATGAAATTACTTTGGATAAGTTTTCTGAAAACAAATTAACGTTTTCGGCAACATGCTCTAAAGGGACATATGTTAGAGTATTAGGAAAAGATATTGCTGAAAAATTAGGTACCGTAGGATATTTACTATCTTTAACACGAACACGGGTTGGTGGTTTTTGTGTTGAAGATTCACAATCTTTAGACGAATTTCAATCATCATGGATATCATCCGTCAGTTAGATAAATTTAAGTCTTTACCAGCATCAGTTTTAACTATTGGATCTTATGATGGTATTCATCGCGGACATCATGGTATATTAACATCTGTAGTCAATCATGCTCATGCGAGAAATCTACCATCTGTTTTGGTTACATTTGATCCCCACCCTCGCCATATTTTAGATTCATCTTCTGATAAAATGTCTTTAATTATGGGAATTGAGCAAAAATTGGAAATCATTGACACTTTAGGTGTTGATATAGTTCATGTCATAAATTTTACGAATACATTCGCTGAAACAACAGCTGTAGATTTTTTGAATCATACTGTCATTCCAAATTTCAATCCTGAATATATTATCATCGGTTATGATCATCATTTTGGTTATAAAAGGGAAGGAAGTCCTGAGTTTTTAAAGCACTATTGTGCAGAAAAAAAAATTGGTTTGGATATTATTCAACCCGTTTCTGATGAAGGACATGTTATTTCAAGCACACGAATTCGTCAACTGATTCAAGAAGGTTTTGTACGACGAGCCAATTTTGAACTGGGATCAATTTACGGTTTTTTGGCAAAAGTAGTTTATGGTGCAGGGCGAGGAAAAGGACTAAATTTCCCGACCGCAAACGTAATCCCAGTAGAGAAAAACCAATTAATGCCTAAACCCGGTGTCTATTTTACAAGAGGAAGGATTAATGGACTTCGACTGTATGGAATGTGTAACTTCGGGACTAGACCTACATTCAATGAAGAAGATCTTGTGATGGAAATTCACTTTTTTCATGATAGGGTCGTTGACCTATACGGGAAAGAAATAAGAATAGAGTTTTTAGAAAGAATAAGGGATGAAAAGAAATTTCCGACCATTAAAGATTTAAAATCTCAATTAATAAACGATAAACAAAAATGCCTTGAGTTACAAGGTAAGTATGAATAGGAGTATAAAAGAAAATGCCTATCTCTAAAGAAGATAAACAAAAATACGTTGATCAATTTGGAAAAGACGCGAACGATTCAGGTTCGTCTGAAGTTCAAATTGCAATATTAACACACCGTATTCGCGAATTAACAGAACATGTAAAATTACATAAAAAAGATAATCACACACGTCGTGGTTTAGTTCAGTTAGTCTCACAAAGAAAGAAGTTGCTTAAGTACCTTATTAGGACAAATGCAGATTCTTATGTAAAACTAGTAAAAGAGTTAGCTATACGCGGTTAAGCGATCATAGAACTCATAAATAATAAACAATAAAAGAAGATAAAAATGATAATAAAAGAAAAAGAAATCGCTGGGACAGTCATGCGATTAGAAACGGGCAGAGTAGCTCGTCAAAGTAATGGTTCCGTAATGGTGACCTATGGAGAAACAACAATCTTAGCTGCGGTAAATGCTGCAAAAGAACCGAGGGAAGATTTAAACTTTTTCCCATTGCAAGTTGAATACCGTGAAAAACATTATGCCGGTGGGAAAATTCCTGGCGGATTTTTTAAACGTGAAGCAAGACCTGCGGAAAATGAAGTGCTGACCAGTCGTGTTACTGATCGCCCAATTCGCCCATTGTTTCCAAAAGGGTTTAAAAATGAAACCCAAATCATGATTACTGTTTTACAAAGTGATGGTGAAAATATGGCTGATGTACTCGCTGGTGTGGGTGCTTCGGCAGCATTAATGACATCCTCAATTCCATGGAATGGACCAATTGCGTCTGTTCGTGTGGGTCGAGTTGATGGACAATTTATTATTAACCCAACACGATCTGAAATTGCTGATTCTGATATAGAATTAGTGGTATCTGGAAATCAAGAAACAGTTGTAATGGTTGAAGGTGAATCGGATGGAGCAACTGAATCTGAAATTCTTGATGGACTTAAGCAAGCCCATGAAGTGATTAAAGAAATAATTGAACTTCAAAATGATTTGCTTTCAGAAATGAATGTTGTAAAAGATGAATTTATAATTCCAGAACCTGATGCATCATTAATCTCAGCCATTGACGAAAAACTTGGTTCTCAAGTTGAAGATATTGTCAATATTGGAGATAAACAAGACCGAGCTAAAGCTAAAGATGATATGATTTCATCTGTTTTGGCATCTCTTGAAGAATCTTATCCTGATGATACTAAAACAATTAAATCTCATATTGATTCTTGTTTTAAAGAAGGGTTTAGGGAACAAATTCTTGCGACAGGAAAAAGAAGTGATGGACGATCTACATCAGATATTCGTCCTATTTCAATTGATCCTGATATTCTACCAAGAACTCATGGTTCTGCTCTCTTTACTCGTGGTGAAACACAAGCGTTGGTTGTAACGACTCTTGGGTCTAAAAGAGATGAAATGATCATAGATAGTGCAGATGAAGATTATAAAAAGAATTTTTATCTTCATTATAATTTTCCACCCTATTGCGTAGGTGAAACAGGACGAATTGGTTTTACATCTCGCCGAGAAATTGGTCATGGTAATTTAGCACAGCGAGCCATTAAACCTGCATTACCTGATTATGACGATTTTCCATACACAATTCGGATTGTATCTGAAATTATGGAATCAAATGGTTCATCATCTATGGCATCTGTATGTGGTGGTTCTTTATCATTAATGAGTGCTGGCGCACCCATGAAAGGCCATGTAGCAGGAATTGCTATGGGATTAATAACCGATGGTAAACGTCATGCAATTTTAAGTGATATTTTAGGAATGGAAGATCATTTAGGAGATATGGACTTTAAAGTTGCTGGTACAGCAGATGGAATTACGGCAATTCAGTTGGATCTGAAAATTGAAGGTCTTTCTTTTGAAATAATGGAACAAGCATTACAACAAGCTCATGAAGGAAGAATGCATATTCTAAATATCATGAACGAAACTATGCCAGAGCCAAATGAAATATCTCAATACGCTCCACGAATTATGTCAATGAATATTAATCCTGAAAAAATAGGTGCATTGATAGGACCAGGTGGAAAAAACATCAAAAAAATTATTGAAGACACAGAATGTGAAGTCAATGTTGATGATGATGGTGTTGTTACTGTAGCTGGAGCAAATACTGATAAATGTAATGATGCGCTCGAAATGGTAAAAGCGCTTACATTCGAACCTGAAGTTGGAATGGAATTTGACGGGACTGTAACTCGGATGATGACTTTTGGTGCATTTGTTGAATTTGTACCTGGCAGAGAAGGTCTAGTGCATATTTCTGAATTAGAATGGCATAGGGTTGATAAGGTTGAAGATGTTGTTAAACCTGGCGATGCTATGAGAGTTAAATTGATCAAAATTGATGATCAAGGTAGACTTGATTTTAGCCGGAAAGCACTATTGGAAAAACCTGAAGGCTATGTTGAACGTCCAAAACCACCTCGTCGTGATGGAGGAGGACGAAAGCCATTTAAGAAACGTCGTTTCTAAAACGGATTTCAACTAATCATTAAATAAGCGGTGAAAATGTTAAATTATTAACATTTTCACCGTTTTTGTTTTACAACAAATTTAATATATTATATTTTAATGCCACCAGAATTATCAGATCACTTTAAAAATAGACGACCATCAGCTATTCGTCAAGCTCAGATTATTTTTTCTCAAAGGAAAGGTAAAGATTCAATTCAAGTTATAAATCTTGCAATTGGCAATGTATCGTTACCTATGTATCCTGCAATGAAAAAAAGGATGAATGAATTGGGAGATAAAGGTTTTAAAGATGGTGTAGTTAAGTATACACCTAGCGTAGGAACCACCGAAGCAAGAAATTCTTTTTTAAATATTATTGCTTCAGAAGATGTTGATACATCTAATCTGAATTGTATGATAACAGATGGCGGTTCTCAAGCGATGGAGATTATGCTTTTAGGCGTATGTGGACCTTCATCAACAAAACCCTTAATGCTTCTTGATCCGGCTTACACGAATTATATTGAATTTGCTAAAAGATTATCAATTCCTATTGTAACAGAGAATAGAGATATTTTGGATAATGGGGATTTTGCTATTTTAGATCTACAGAAAATTGAATCTAAAATTATTGCTGAAAAACCAAGTTCATTGTTAGTGATTCCATCAGATAACCCTACAGGACAATTTTTAAATCAAAGTCAGCTAATAAAAATTGCTAAACTATGTGTAAAATATGGAATCTGGTTGGTAAGTGATGAAGCATATAGACAACTTTATTACGGAAATGATGGATCTTCAAGTATTTGGAAAATCAGCGAAAATGATGTACCCGGAATTTCTGGACATAGAATTAGTATTGAATCATCTTCTAAAGTATGGAATGCCTGTGGGTTGCGAATAGGTGGACTTGTAACAGATAATTTAGAATTTCATAAAAAGTCAGTTTCTGAGTATACAGCAAACCTTTGCGCTAATGCGATAGGGCAAGAAGTATTTGGAAGTTTAGCTCATGAATCTAGCCTTGATTTAAAAAAATGGTATAAATCCCAAAGAGAATATTATCGTGAATTGATGTACTCTATAAGAGGAAAATTATTAAAAGAAATACCAGGATTAATAGTATCTAACCCAGAAGCAGCTATTTATTTAGTAATCGATTTTAGAAATATTTGTGATGATATATTTGATGCAACTGACTTTGTAAAATACTGTGCATCGGAAGGTAAAGTCGACATTGATGGGAGGAACTACACTTTACTACTTGCTCCTATGGGTGGATTCTATTCTGATTCAAATCAAGGTAGAACTCAAATGCGTGTGGCTATGGTTGAGCCCAAGGATTTGATTGAGAAAACACCTGAAGTTTTATCACGGCTATATTTTGACTATTTAAATAAATAAGTTGGCTCATTTCCCTTGTTCAAGAATAACATCATTATTAATTTAAAGTATAACTTGAAGTATATTTGATTATGACGAGACTACAACCAAAAGTAAAAAAGCTATATTATTCAATCGGGGAAGTGAGTGAATTAACTCAATTAAAATCTTATGTTTTGAGATATTGGGAAACAGAATTTACTCAATTGAAGCCTCCAAAAAACCGTGCTGGAAATCGAACTTATAGGCAAAAAGATATTGATATCATTTTAAATATCAAGGACTTGCTTTATACCAAAAAATTTACAATTAATGGTGCTCGATCTGTAATCTCAAAAAAATCTTTACCTATTGAAGAAGTAAAGGAAAAACAGCCATTCAATGAAAAGCAGCAAGTTATTTATCGAAAGATAAAGGAAGATTTGATGTCAATATTGAATATTATATCCGAATAAATTTTCGGGGTGTGGCGCAGTTCGGTAGCGCACTTGGCTGGGGGTCAAGTGGTCGCAGGTTCAAATCCTGTCACCCCGACAAATTGAAGATAATTTTTAATACAAAAAAAAGGGGTAATAATTCACCCCTTTTTTATTTTTTTTTAATTATTAAAAAGTAAATTCAACTCTGTTTATATAGCAATTTATGTTCAATCCCGACTTTATATTTATCACAATAAGCCTAGCAGCTTTAATTGGAATTGCATTTTGGATGCAAATTCCACGCGCATCCATTCCATTGGGAATTATTTATATGGCTTTTATATTGCTGAACATGGATAGTCTTGATACTCAACAAGGTAATGATATAATTCTAATCTCGGATAAAAAAACAAATCAATCTTCTAAGCGAAAGATTGATAACCTTTCTAAAAAACATTTACTTATTTCAGAGATAATTAAGCCTCAACCTTTAATATTTGATTCTGGACGTACTAATAAGAGTCTGATTATCGATGAAAAAACGGTTGATGTACCACAGGTAGAATCAGTACAAAATATAAAGGACACTGATGAGAAAAAAGATGAAAATTCCCTGGAGCTAAGAGATATTCAGATTTGTAAAAGTATTGAAAATCGAATTCCAGTTGGTACTGCCCTTACATTTAATAATAATGTAGATACGTTATATTGTTATACAAGAATTAAGAATACAGGGATCAAACAGGGGGTGGTGCATGTTTGGTATTATAACAATAAAATGATGAATAAAATTAATTATAATATAAAAAAATCAAATATTTATCGCTCTTGGACTCGAAAAACTAATTTCTTAAATCAAGTGGGTCAGTGGCGCGTTGAAATTTTGGATTCAAAAGGAAGAATGATTGGATCCAAAAAATTTAAAATTATAAAAGCGTCCTAATCAAATTAGTCTATTGAAAAACGTATTTATCCTATTAATGGTTTTTTTTATTCACTGTGGTAGCCCCATAGAAAGAAAAAAACAAATTCAAATGAATTGGACAGAATTTGATATAGCATTACCTGATGGTATTATTGTTTATGAGGGACAAAATAAAACGATTCCATTAAAAGCATGGGTAGCAGTAGTCGATTTATCGAAAGAAAGCATTTCAGCCCGCGTATTATCATCATCAGATTCGGACAGAAAAGAAACTCCACTCAATTTTTTAGAAAATACAGGCGCTCGACTCGTAATGAATGGAGGCTATTTTTTAATGAATAAAAATCCAACTCAACATATAGGATTATTGAAGACAAATGGTCAGTTGGAAGAGCCGGCTAGCCCATCAGTGATCCGTGATCAATCAAGATATTTTATCAATCGTGGTGCATTTGGAATTAAGAAAAATGGAACAGTTGATATAGCATGGTGTTCTACAAAAAATGATTCAATATTCGAATGGGAAATGCCTTTGAATAATAGACCAGGCTTACCCATAGAGTCTCTTCCATTTGCTCAAGCAAAATTTTGGAATGTAAAAGATGCCATTCATGCTGGTCCCGTTTTAATTTCTGACGGCATTATTAATGTTACCGTAGAAGAAGAAGCTTTTTTTAATACGCCAATTGCTGGCGTACAACCTCGATCAGCTGTTGGATATACAAAAGAAAATAAATTGGTATTGATGGTGGTTGATGGTCGTCAACCGGATAGTCGCGGTGTTTATTTGGAAGAATTAGCTTTAATGTTGAAACAATTTGATTGTGTTGAAGCCTTAAATCTTGACGGAGGTGGTTCCAGTGCTTTGGTTGCAGATAGCCGCCTTTTAAATCGACCTGCAGGTAGGTCGTATCAAAGGGAAATTATGTCAGCTATTGGCATTTACTATCAGGATTAAATAAATGAATTTAGTACGAAAAATTTATGATTGGGTTTTATCTTGGGCAAATAAACCATCCGGACCAGTTGCTTTAGGGGTTATGTCCACTGCAGAAGCATCTTTTTTTCCTATTCCACCGGATGTGCTTCTAATTCCGTTGTCCTTAGGAAAACGAGAGAAAGCTTTTCGGTTTGCATTAATTTGCAGTGTTGGGTCTATTATTGGTGCGCTGATTGGATATGGAATAGGTCATTTTGTTTGGTGGAGCAATGATAGTACATTTTCAAAGTTTGCTCAATTCTTTTTTGATCATATTCCGGGGTTTTCAATTCATGGATTTGATAAAATTAAATTATTATATGATGAATATAGTTTTATGATTGTTTTCACTGCAGGATTTACACCCATTCCATTTAAATTATTTACGATAAGCGCAGGTGCATTCGATATAAATTTTATGATGTTTATTCTTGCCAGTATTGTGAGTCGAAGTGCAAGATTTTATCTGGTGGCCGGATTGATTAAATTGTATGGAGAACCCATTCGAGAATTTATTGATAAATATTTTAATATTTTGGCTCTTGCATTTACTTTTCTGTTAATTGGTGGATTTATTCTCATAAAATTTCTTTTTTAAAACCCGGGGTGTAGCGTAGCCCGGTTAGTGCGCGTCGTTCGGAGCAATGAGGTCAGGAGTTCAAATCTCTCCACCCAGAATTTTTTATATTCAATTATTAAAGTATTTTAAAATTTTATTTGACTTATTGTTTTTGAAAGAATGCCCATTTATATTCGGCTTCATGAATTATGATTTTAATATAGAATCCGAAGACGAAGAACTGTGGACAGAAGCTTTAGAGTCTCCTGAAGGTGATTCACTTATGAAAGAAGCCGTTCTCATTCAAGATCCAATTTCTTCTCTGGGATTAGAATCCCCATTGACTGCTGTTGCTGGAACCAGCATCAAGAATGCGTTAAAACAATTACAAAAAGAAAAACAAAATTGTTTATTAATCATTGAGAATGAAATACTAATTGGTATTTTGACCGAAAGAGATATGTTATTGAAGGTGACAGGGAAGGGATTTGATCTTGATTTAGTGACTGTAGAAGAATTTATGACTGAGAATCCTGAGTCTCTTTCTCCTGAAGATCCTATAGCCTATGCTTTAAATAAAATGCATATCGGTGGCTTTCGTCATGTTCCAATCGTGAATGATGATATAGAACCCGTCGGTGTTATTAGTATAAGCAATATTATTTCTACCATTGCAGACTACTTTAGTCGAGAAATTATAAACTTACCGCCTTTAGATCGATTGGTTGATTCTTCCAATCAAGAAGGTGGGTAGTTCCTCACGCTTCTTTTTTTGTCCTGTAAAACGTTTAATAGTTTAGCCGATCAAAGGCTCCCATCAACACACTAATCAAAATTTGAAAGCTATTCTATTTTTGATCTCCAATCATTTAGAAAAGCCTTTATATATAAAAATAAACCTTATGAAGGATTAAAATGAAACAATTAATAATTATAATAACGTCCATTTTCATTACGGTATCTTCGGGTAAATCAATCCCCGAAACCTATAAGTCTATCTCTTTAGATATAATTTCGAAAGCTTTATCAGATAGCACAGCTTATAATCGATTGGGATACTTATGCGATACATTTGGTCCTAGGTTAAGTGGCTCAAAGAATCTAGAAAATGCTATTGATTGGATCCTGAAAGAAATGGAAAATGATGGGTTTAGTAATGTTCACGGTCAAAATGTTTCAGTGCCTACTTGGATTCGTGGAACTGAATCTATCGTTTTACTAAAGCCTTTCAAGAAGGAATTAACCATGTTGGGGTTGGGAGGGAGTATTGCAACACCCGATCATGGAATTAATGCCGAAGTTATGATTGTTGAAGATTGGGATGATCTTGTTACTAGAAATCAGGAAGCAAAAGGTAAAATTGTATTGTTTAATGTTCCATTTACAACATATGGGAAGACGGTAGGATATCGGTACTCAGGTGCTAGTGAAGCTGCGAAATACGGTGCTGTGGCGAGTTTAGTCAGATCTGTTGGTCCATGGTCAATGAATACACCACACACAGGTGTCATGGCGTATCAAGAAGGTGTTCTTGAAATTCCACATGCGGCTATTACAATGGAAGATGCAATGATGCTAAGTCGTATCAGTGAACGTGGTGGAAAAATTCGTATGAAAATAAAGATGGATGCAAGAATGGTTGCAAACCGCTGGTCGAGAAATGTGATTGGTGAAATAAAGGGATCTGAATTTCCAGATGAAGTAATAGTTATAGGAGGTCATATAGATTCTTGGGATGTGGGTCAAGGCGCTCAAGATGATGGCGGTGGCTGCATTGCTGCATGGGAAACTCTTCGCTTAATTAAAGCATTAAATTTAAAACCAAAACGTACTATTCGTTGTGTTTTATGGACCAATGAGGAGAACGGGGGAAAAGGCAATAAGGCCTACAGAGATTTGTATAAGAATGAATTGGACAAGCATGTTTTAGCGATTGAATCTGATGGAGGCGTTTTTTCACCTGAAGGTTTTGGATTCACGGGTTCAGATTCAGCATTTGAAATTTTAAAAGAAATTCATGAGTTATTAAAGCCCGTTGGAGCAAATACAATTTCAAAAGGTGGCCGAGCAGCAGATGTTGCTCCATTAAATGATGAAGGTGTGCCGGTTATGTCTCTAAAAGTAGATGGTTCAAAATATTTTTGGTATCACCATACAAATGCAGATACGTTTGATAAAATTGATTATAACGAATTCAATCGCTGCGTAGCAACCATGGCAATTATGGCATTTGTCGTTGCTGATTTACCAGAATCAATTCCAAGATAGAATTTTCAATTAAAGCAATTTATTCTCATCGAAACCAGCCTTTTTCATGTTTAAGTTTATAGGCTCATTTTAGATTAAATTATTTATTTAATTGCTGAGCTGGGTAATAAATACTCACCTTATAAAATTATATTAGAATAGAAATTGTGTTTATTGAATATGCGATTTTCTACTTTCTAGAATGATTTGAAATGGTAAAATATTCTAAAGGAAAATTTATGGATTTTTTAAAAAAGCTTGGTGTTGATAATCAAAATTATGGAGCATGTGCGGGGCCAAATCTATGGAACTCGACAAAAAAAGAAGGAATAATTGAATCAATTAATCCAGCGACCAATGAATTAATTTCATCTGTTTATCAGTGTTCCACGAATGATTATGAAACAGTAGTTAAACAATCACTTGAAGCATTTAAAGAATGGCGAAAAGTGCCAGCCCCAGAAAGAGGTCAATTGGTTCGCCAGATGGGAAATGCACTTAGAGACTATAAAGATCCATTAGGAAGTCTTGTTTCTTTGGAGATGGGTAAAATAAAACAAGAAGGTGATGGCGAAGTTCAGGAAATGATTGATATTGCAGATTTTGCAGTTGGGCAGTCTAGAATGCTTTACGGAAACACTATGCATTCAGAACGAAAGGATCATCGAATGTATGAGCAATGGCATCCATTGGGTATTGTCGGCGTAATAAGTGCATTCAATTTTCCTGTAGCTGTTTGGAGCTGGAATGCTTTTCTTGCAGCAATTTGCGGAAATACAACTATTTGGAAACCTTCATCATCTGTCCCATTATGTGCTGTAGCAGTTCAAAATATATGTAATGAAGTATTATCTGTAAATAATGTCCCCAACATATTTAGCACCGTGATTGGACCTGGATCTACTGTGGGGGAAACAATGATAAACGATTCTAGAGTTCCAATGGTTTCATTCACTGGTTCTACTAGAATGGGTCGTCATGTGAGTGAAGTTGTTTCAAAACGTTTTGGCAAAACTATATTAGAGTTGGGTGGAAATAATTGTATTATCGTAGATGAAACTGCAGATATGGATATTGTCATTCCTGCTATTGCTTTTGGTGCAGTTGGAACCGCAGGGCAAAGATGTACAAGTACTCGACGTGTAATTGTTCATAATTCTCGTACTGATGAATTAATAAAACGATTGGTGAGTGCTTATAAACAAGTAAATATTGGCAATCCGTTGACCGATGGTACATTAATGGGTCCATTAGTCAATGAAAATGCAGTATTAGACTTCGAAAATGCGATTAAAAAAGCAAAAGAATCAGGTGGTGAAATTCTATTTGGTGGTTCATCTATAAATGGGAAAGGAAACTTTGTTAATCCAACAATAATAAAAGCTAAAAATCATTGGGATATTGTTCAGGAAGAAACATTTGCACCTATTTTGTACATTATGGAATATTCAGATTTGGATGATGCAATTCATATGCACAATGATGTTCCCCAAGGATTATCATCAGCCATGTTTACATTAAATATGCGAAATGCAGAAAAATTCTTATCATCAGTCGGATCAGACTGTGGCATTGCAAATATCAATATAGGAACATCAGGCGCTGAAATTGGGGGTGCATTTGGTGGTGAAAAAGAGACAGGTGGCGGTCGTGAATCAGGATCTGATTCTTGGAAACAATATATGCGACGTCAAACAAATACAATCAATTGGGGAACGGAATTACCGTTAGCTCAAGGAATTAAATTCGATTTAAGCGAATAGGAGAAATAATGAGTCAAATTAGTTTTCAAGAAACAAGAAATTCGATTGCTAGATATATGCTAGCTGATGGAATGTCTCCAATAGTTGATTTAGAAAAAAGTCATGGTTCATGGTTGGTAGATGGAAATACAGGAAAAGAATATTTGGATCTTTTTTCCATGTTTGCATCTATGTCAATTGGTTATAACCATCCTTATGTTTTGGCAAATAAAGATAGATTATTATCAGCGGCAATAAATAAGCCAACAAATTCAGATATTTATTCTCCTTTAATGGCTGAATTTGTCGCAACAATGGGCCGAGTGGTCCAACCTGATTATTTACCATATTCGTTTTATGTTTCAGGTGGAACATTAGCAGTAGAAAATGCACTTAAAGCTGCTTTCGATTGGAAAGTTCGTCTTAATATTGCCAAGGGCAAGGGAGAGAAAGGTTCAAAAGTTCTTCATTTTAAACAATGCTTTCATGGGCGCTCAGGATATACAATGTCATTGACAGATTCTCCTGATCCACGGAAAGTTCAATATTTCCCTAAATTTGATTGGCCACGAGTCAGTAACCCATCTATGATTTTCCCAATGAATGAAGCTAATACAGCTAAAGTTGCTGCGTTAGAAGAGCAATCATTGAATGAAATAAAACAAGCTATTTTAAATAATCCTGATGACATTGCTTGTATCATTCTTGAGCCAATTCAAGGCGAAGGTGGTGATAATCATTTTCGGAATGACTACTTAGTTAAGTTGAAAGAAATTGCATTAGATAATGATATTCTTCTTATCTATGATGAAGTTCAAACTGGAGTTGGCATTACAGGAAAAATGTGGGCTCATCAAAATTTTTCGGATGATGCACGTCCAGATATTATTTCATTTGGTAAGAAAACCCAATGTTGTGGTATTTTTGCAGGTACACGATTAGATGAAGTTGAAAACAATGTTTTTAATGAGTCTAGTCGTATTAATTCTACCTGGGGTGGCAATCTGGTAGATATGGTTCGATTCACACTATACCTTGAAGTGATTGAACAAGAAAGACTTGTCCAAAATGCGGCAATTAATGGAGAATATTTGCAAATGGAATTACAAAAATTAGAGACTGATTTTGAAGGTCTTGTATCCAATGTTCGGGGAAGTGGACTTTTTTGTGCTTACGATTTGCCTAGTGGATCACAGCGCGATCAATTAATTAATTTACTTCAAGAAGAAGGTGCGCTTGTATTAGGCTGTGGTTTTACTTCTATCCGTTTTCGCCCACATTTAAATATTACAAAAGAAGAAATAGATTTAGGATTATCAATGACTCGGAAAGCATTGGCTCGACTCTAAACGTGGAAGAATCAGACGGTAAACTCTTTATTGTATCAACACCCATTGGAAATTTGGGTGATATGACTTACCGTGCTATTGAAACTTTAAAGAATGTCCCAATGATCGCCGCTGAAGATACACGGCATTCTCGTAGATTAATGTCTCATTATGATATTTCGACTCCATTGATTAGTTATTATGAGCATAATCGATTTACACGTATTCCTAAAATAATTGATCATTTAAATAGTGGAAAAGACCTTGCCGTTATAACAGATGCTGGGACTCCCGGAATATCTGATCCTGCTTATAAATTAATTAGAGAAGCAATAGCTAATGATATTATAATTGAAGCTATACCTGGTGCATCTGCTTTATTGGCTGCACTCGTATCATCGGGTCTTCCAACGGATCGATTTATTTTTGAAGGATTTTTACCGCCAAAAAAAGGTCGAAAAGGTAGAATTAATCAAGTTAAAGATGAACCTGCAACTTTAATATATTACGAATCTCCAAAACGTATCCAACGAACGTTAAAACAATTACTGGAAGAGCTAGGTGACAGACCTGCAGTTGTGGCGCGTGAATTAACAAAAATATATGAAGAAATAAAAAGGGGAACTCTTTCCGAGTTACTTTCGTATTTTACAACTAAGCCCCCAAAGGGAGAATGTGTTATTCTCGTGGGCAAAGATGATCCAAATGTCTATTTTAAAGAGAATAATATCAATCAGCATCATTAAGGTTTATCCAAAGAAAATTACAATATGAATCGTTCACTTTTTATTTCATTTGAAGGTATCGATGGGTGTGGTAAATCCACTCAAGTAAAGATGCTTATGAATCAATTAGATAAAAATGATATTAAATCATTATTAGTTCGAGAACCAGGCGGAACGCCTATTTCTGAAGAAATCCGAGAAGTCCTTTTAAAAAATCGTGATGATAAAATGGCTGAAAGAACAGAAGCACTTCTTATGACAGCTAGTCGTGCCCAATTAACACAAGATATTATTATTCCAAGTTTAAATTCTGGACTAATTGTCATTGCAGATCGATTTAAGGATTCAACTTTAGCCTATCAAGGCGGTGGTCGTGGAGTTGATTTGGGCTTTTTGGTTCAATTAAACGAATTTGCGACTTATGATTTAGATCCTGATATAACATTTTTCATTGATATAACTTCGGAAGAAGGAAGAAAAAGGCAATCGAATGGCGATTTAGATAGAATCGAAAATGCCGGATTGAGCTTCCAAGAAAAAGTTAGGGAACAATATTTAAAGTTGGCGCATATGTTCTCACATCGGTTTATTATTATTGATGGTGTATTATCACCTGATGAAATTCATCAAAAAATTTGGAGTGAAATCCAAAATAGGAAAAGTTTATGAAAACCAAGAAATTATTATCTGTAACACTCAGCATATTATTTACTTTATCTTTTGTATCAGCAGACAAAAAAGATATCTATAAACAAGTTCGGAAAAATCAAGCTTTAATCAATGATGTTTACCGTCATTTAATAACTAATTATGTTGATGATATTGATTTAGATGCATTTACCAAAATGAGTATTAATAATATGCTTTATGACCTTGATCCTTATACGGTATATCTCGAGAATGAAGAAAAAAGTGGTATTGAAATGCTGACGAAAGGAAAATATGGTGGTGTAGGAATTCAAATTGGGAATAGAGAGAAAATTTTAACGGTTATTTCACCTATGGAAAATTCGCCAGCAAAACGCGCCGGAATAATTAGTGGTGATAAAATTATCAAAATTGATAATCAAGATACCGAAGATTTGAATATGAATGATGCGGCAAAGTTAATTCGTGGTAAAAAAGGGTCGATTGTTACATTAAGTATTCAACGATATGGTGAATCTGAATTAATTGATTACAATCTAACTCGTGAAGATATTAAAGTTAAGGATATTTCTTTTTCCGGAATGTTAAATAATCAAACAGGGTATATTCGATTAACTCGTTTTTCACGCAATTCTGATAAAGAAATGGAAAAAGCATTGGAAGATCTGCTTGACCAAAATATGACAGGTCTTATACTCGATCTTCGTGATAATCCAGGTGGGTTATTGAATGCAGCTGTCAATATACTTGATCTATTTATAGAAAAAGGGGAAATGTTAGTTTGGACGGAAGGGAAGACTCAAAAATCAAAACGAAAATACCAAAGTAAATATGATCCAATTGTTCCAAATGATATTAATGTTACAGTATTAGTTAACCAAGGAAGTGCTTCTGCCAGTGAAATTGTTGCAGGAGCTCTACAAGATTTAGATCGCGGAGTGGTCATTGGTCGATCTACCTTTGGAAAAGGATTGGTTCAAACTGTTTTTAAAATTGACCGTGATCGTTCATTAAAAATAACAACAGCCAAATATTTTATCCCGAGTGGACGCTTGATTCAAAAACCCGGCTATTTACCCGTTGATATTTTAGCTGACTCAACTGAGCAAGATAGTATCTTTTTTACTAGAGGCGGTCGTGAAGTTTCAGGTGCAGGTGGAATAACGCCAGACCATGAAGTAATTCTTAATCAAGTAGCTCCCATTCTTTCAGCAAGTTGGCGTCAGGGGTTGTTTTTCAATTATGTTCAAAAACATAAAGTAGATTATGATTCATTAAGCACTGTTGAATCTGATACTTTAATTATGAAAAATTTTGAAGATTTTATTTATTCTAGTGATTTAGATGTTTTTATGAAAGGCGAATCAAATTATTTAGATATGAAAGATATGCTTATAGAATTGGATTCTACAAATCTTCAAATAAAGGGTGCTGTTGATATCTTAGATGCCTACTTTGAAGAAATTGCTATCACCCAATTTGAAAGAGAAGAAGAAAACTTACACCATTGGTTAATGGTTGAATTCGCTAATTATTTTCATGGTAATGATGGTAGGGTGAAAAAGTCTGCGACAAAAGATAAAGATATTTTAAAAGCATTAAGTATTTTACAAAATCCAGTTGTCTATGATAAAGTCTTTTTACCACAATTAGAAAATTATAACTCTTTAAATGAAGAATAGTTTTTTATACACTATTGTTTTTTAAATATTCTGATATAAAAAATATTTCTTATAGTAATATTCCATGCTTTTTTTTAGGGCGATTAGCTCAGTTGGTTAGAGCGCTACGTTGACATCGTAGAGGTCGGCGGTTCGACTCCGTCATCGCCCACAGATATAGTTAAGATAATTTTTTGTTTAATTAATGTTTTTTTATGTATGAAAATATTAATAATATTTTATTTCTTCATCATTGCCCAATTCATTCCATCGTTTTAGATTCCCCGACTTTACAAGCCTATTGAGATGACAAAAAAACTCATAATACTAGCCCTATTCCTTACTGCAACAAATTTTGCATCTGCACAAGATTTATCAATCTTTTTTTTGAAAAATGGATCCATTTTTCAGGGAAACGTAATTAATGAGAATAACCATCGTCTATTTTTGAAAACGGAACAAGGCACAATTAAGATACAATTAAGTGATATCATCGGTAGGGAAAGCCTTGCAAAGAAAGGTGACTTATCATTTATGAATGAAAGATTAGATTATCTTCAAAATAATATTAAACGATTAATGGGTAGAGTTAATCATCTAAATGACTCTTTAAGTACATCTACAGATAATTTATTTGAAGAGTTTAAAAAAATAAATGCCCTACAAAATGAATTTGAAATTGATCTTTTGAGACTCCATTCCAAAGGTCGCGAACAAAAAAAGCAAATAAAAAATATACAAGAGAACTTGGGTAACCAAGGTGTGGCTATTGCTTCCAATCGGCAAGATATGGGTGGAATAGAAGATACACTTAACTCATTAATCAAAGATTTTAGAATAACCAAACAAAAATTAGATGTGACGGTAAGCCAATCTTATTTGATTTCAGGTACAGTTTCCAATATAAAATCAGAATTACAAAAAACTCAAGGTAACCAGCAGAACCAGCAAAACCAAATAGATATCATTTCGGGTTCCTTAGCAAATTTAATTCAGGAAGTTAAAAAAGTTCATGAGAGTTTTTCATCTATAGAAAATCATATTGAATTAAACCGGATTTCCATTATAGAATTAGACGGAAAAGTAAGTAAAGAGTCAAAAGAGATTAATTCTACAATGTTAGAAATGCGAAGTGATTTTAATCAACAAATTCGAAAAATTAATAAAGCTATTAATAATAATGAAAAAATGTTGGCGAAAACTGATGAACGGATTTTAACTAATACCAATAGTTTTAAAGATGAAACTTCTAACTTAAAAAATGCGATATCAATTCTGAATAAAGATATTAATTTATTTAAAAGCAGTTTGAAAAATGTTGAAAAAAAGGTGGATAAACTATCCACTCAAAAATAGTGAATCAGTTTTGTTTTATTAGGTGATTATTTATTAAAATCCACACCTATTATTTTAACATTAACACGAATAAAAACTAAGAACGGACATGAGGTAACTATGACGCAATTCCAGCGAATATTAATTCTTTTATTTACAATGACACTTGCTTTTGCACAGGACCCTGAAGCCCTTTTGGAGTTAGGTGAGTCTCAATTATTATCTGGTGATATTATTGGTGCTGAAAAATCTTTGAAGGATGCTGTGCAAGCAGACCCGTCATTTGCGCCTGCGATTCAAACTTTATCTAAACTATATTTACATAAAGGCGATTTAAAAAAAGCCAATGAGTTTTCTAACCAAGCAGTTCAGGCAGATGAAGATTTTAGAGAATGGGCAATCCAAATTGGTAAAATCACAGAACATATTCAAAATGGAAATCGTAATGTTCAGCAGGGGTTATATGAAGAAGCGATAATAGAATATGATGCCATTTTAAAAGCTCACCCATATTTTCCTGACGGAGAATTCTATAAAGGCTTAACTCGTTTTCGTCAAAAAGATATTGAAGGAGCTGCTCGTCATTTTAGTAATGCACTTAAAATTTATCCATTACACCCAAAAGCAAGAAAAGGGTTAGATAATGTTACAAAACAGTTTTTGAACAAGGGAAATAAATCATATAAACGAGGAAACCTTGCAAAAGCAAAGGACTACTATTACAAAGCTCTGGAATTTGATACTGAATTTTATCTCGCCTATTTTCAATTGGGTGTGTTAGAAAAAAAACAGGGAAATTCTAAAAAAGCAATTGAATTATTGCAAAAAGTCCTAGAAATAAAGCCAGAACATGATAAAACATGGTTTACGCTAGGTACAGCTTACGAATCGGATGGAAATACTACTGAAGCTGTAAACCATTACCTGCAAGCAATTGAGTTTAATCAGGGATATTCTAAGGCTTATGGAAATCTTGGGAAATTATATACAGAAAGTAAAGATTATAAACTTGCAGAAGATGTATTAAAGACTGTCATACAAATCGATCCTAATTATGCCGATGGATTTATGAGATTAGGGTTTTTATATATTGAATTAGAAAAATATGATCTTGCAGTTGAAAACTTAGCTATTTCAACATCACTAGATGATGAAGATTATAACAAATATTTCAATCTTGCATCTGCATATAATCATTTGAAAAAATGGAATGAAGCAGCAACTGCAGCGCAATCATGTGTCGATTTAAAACGGAAATTTGGTGGTGGATGGTTAGAGTTAGGTATAGCAGAATTAGGAAAACGAAATCGGACTAGAGCCAAAAAACATTTTCAACAAGCCAAAAATGATAGAAATTGGCGTGAGATGGCCGAACGCAAAATTGATGAGATTAATAACCCCGAGAAATACGAAAAATAAATTTTATGGAAAATCAAAAAATTAAAGGCGTTGTATTTGATTTAGATAATACACTATTAGACTTCATGAAAATGAAAGAATTTGCGGTGAAATCAGCAATAAAAGGAATGATAGAAGCTGGACTATTGGTTGATGAAGAATTATCTTATAATGAAATCATTGCTATTTATGAAGAAATTGGTTGGGAAAATCAAAAAGTTTTTGATGTATTTATAGAAAAACAAATTGGGCATGTTGATAATAAATTTCTTGCAGCTGGAATTGTGGCCTATCGCCGTGCAAGAGAAGCAAATCTTATGGTATATCCCAATGTGAATAAAACCCTAATGTCATTGGCGAAATCAGGCATCAAATTGGCAGTTGTATCAGATGCACCTAGTCGAGAAGCTTGGATGCGTATTTATTATTTAAATCTGTATCATTTCTTTGATGTTGTTATTACTCATGATGATAGTGGCGAAAGAAAACCTTCTGCGAAACCATTTAAAATGGCTTTAGACGGAATGGGACTTAAACCTGAAGAAACTATTATGATTGGAGATTGGCCAGAACGGGATGTAGTTGGTGCTAAACAAATTGGTATGAAAACAGCTTTTGCACGTTATGGTGATACATTTGGTACAATAAATTCCGGTGCCGACTGGGAAATTAATGATATATATCAACTTGTTGTAATTATCAACGAGTTAAATGGCGGTGGTTGATGTTTTTATTGGAACGGATTTGGTGGAAGTTTCACGAATCCGATCCGCATTAGAAAAAACGGGCGATCGTTTTTTAAATCGTATTTATACGCCGAGAGAACAAAAGTATTGTCAATCTAAGGCTAACCCTGAAATACACTTTGCTGGGCGATTTGCAGCAAAAGAAGCAATTATGAAGGCATTAAAATCGTCGGGTATTCATGAACCAATTGCATTCTCATCTATAGAAATCCAATCATCAAAGACTGGTGAACCTATTGTCGTATTAGCCCTTAAGTGTTCGGGAATATGTAAAGTATCTATTTCTCACACAGATTCGCTTGCCATTGCATCGGCAATCTATACTATGGAATGAGACTCTTAACACCAATTCAAGCATATGAATTAGAAGATATCTCCATGAATTCAATGGGGATTTCAGGTTATAAACTCATGGGGAATGCTGGGCGATGTATTGCCGATTTAGCGATGAAAATGATTTCTGATAACAATGTTCCACTCATTGTAATTGTTTGTGGTAAAGGCAATAATGGTGGCGATGGCTTTGCAACAGCTTTAGAACTTTTAAACTATAATGTGCAGGTTCAAATCTATGTAACCTGTAATAGAGGTGAGATTAAGGATGATGCATTAATTTTTTTCTTAGAATGTGAATCTCATAAATTGCCTATAATATTTGGTGATACAATACCAATTAATCTAAAACCTGATTTAATCATTGATGGTATTATAGGTACAGGGTTTAAAGGCAATCTAAGACAAAACTTGTTGCCATGGATAGAATGGATTAATTCATCAGAATCGCCTGTACTATCTATTGATATTTCTTCGGGATTAAGTGGAAATTCTGGTGAAGTCTTACCCATAGCAGTAAATGCTGATAAGACGCTTACATTTGGCGCACCAAAAGTTGGAACTATTTTTCGTAAAGGTCCTTTGTATTCTGGAGAAGTAATTACTGAAAATATTGGCTTTCCGAATCTAGATGAAATTGATTTTTCTGGAATAGAATGGTCAATGTTTGATGAATCTCTTGCATCGGTTATGCTTAAAAAGCCCGGTATAGATTCTAATAAATATTCAAATGGGAAAGTTCTAATTATCGCAGGTTCAAAAGGGTTGACTGGTGCCGCTATATTAACAAGTTATGGTGCTCTAAGGTCAGGGGTCGGTCTTACAATTACGACGTCACCATCATCTCTAAACGATATTTATGAACGTTCAATTATTGAAGGAATAACATTACCTTTAGCTGACAATGGATCGGGCCATTTACTCATAGATCATTATGATCAAATTATGGAAAAAGTAGAATGGGCAGACGCAGTTGTATTAGGACCTGGAATAGGGCGAGCACAAACAACACAAGAATTGGTGATAAAATTAGTTGAGTCAATTTCAAAACCCCTTATTTTGGATGCGGATGGACTTTTTCCTTTTGCAGGAAATTATAATAAACTAAGAAACAGAAAATATCCTTTAATCATTACACCACATTTAGGTGAACTTTCAAAATTATTAGGGATTGAATCTTCAGAGCTTATATCAAATTTCCCAAATATAATGAAACAGTTCATGTCCGATTTCAATCATATTGCACATATTAAACAGGTGCCTTCTTGTACATTTCAAAAAGAAATTTCAATGATTAATTCAACAGGAAACCCGGGATTAGCAACAGGAGGGTCAGGTGATGTTTTGTCTGGAATATTAGGTAGCCTTGTTGCGCAAGGATTTGATCTATTCACAGCCACAACTCTATCTGCATATATTCATGGAAAGGCATCAGATAATCTGATTAAAGAAAAAGGCTTTCGTGGACAAATAGCATCAGATTTACTTCTTCAAATACCTAAAGTCATATCTCATTTTGAACAATCCTAAGATTCATCTTTATATTTTTTTAGTCTTGATAATTATAGGGTCTAGCATTCCGGGGAATTCCATGCCGCCTATTTTTGATTTCACTTGGGATAAATTACTTCATGTTGCAGAATATTCTATCGTTGGGTGGTTGGGATATATGGCTTATGCTTCTGAATTAAAAAAGCCATTATTAATCATTTCAATAAGTGGTATTCTATTTGGATGTTTTGACGAGTTTTGGCAATCAATGACGCCAGGAAGATTTCCAAGCCATTATGATGTTTTTGCAGATGGAATTGGTGTAATTTGTGGTGCTATAATCGCTTCTTTCAGACTTAAATATTCGAAATGATTCAACGACTATATATTAAAGATTTTGCCATTATAAATGAGATTGAGCTTATCCTCAAAGATGGGTTTACTGTCATTACAGGTGAAACTGGATCCGGTAAATCGATTCTCCTTGAAGCGTTGAGTGTATCCTTGGGAGCTAAAACAGATAAAATAATGGTGCGAAATGGTACTGAACGGGCACTTGTAGAAACAGAATTCATCGGAAATACATTTCGAAGACTTCTTTCCAAAAAAGGAAGAAGTAAAGCATACCAAAATGATGAACCCATTACAATTTCAGAATTAATTAAAGCCAATGAAACCACAGTTGATTTTCATGGGCAGCATGATCAACAATTGATTCTTGATGTTAATAAGCATGTTGATTATCTAGATCGATATTGTCATCATGAAAAAGATGTTATAAGACTTGGGGGGATTTTTCAAGAATTAATGTCATTCCGGTCTCAATTAAACCATGCTCGTAAATCGGCCGAAGAACGACATAATCGTATCGAATTATTAAAATTTCAGCTCAATGAAATTGACTCCATAAATCCGACAATAGGTGAAGATTTTAATCTAGATAAAATTTTTAAAAAACTAAGCCATTTAGAAGAGATTTTAAAAACGCTTCAGGTTGTACAGGCTCAAGTGAATAATGGCGAAAATTCTGTTATAGGTATCTTAGAGAAAAATTTAAGATCGATTGATTCATTGTCTCGTTATGATGAAGAATTAGAAAAAATATCAACCTTATTTGAATCATCTTTAATTCAACTGCAAGAAGCTGGAGCTAATATAACATATCATTTAGCAGATTCAGAATTTGATCCTGAAGAATTAGCTGAAGTGGATGAGCGATTACAAGCACTCGAATTATTAAAACGAAAATATGGTGGGTCATTAGAATCTGTAATAGAAAAGAGAGATTCAATACAAGTTGAGATAAAATCCCTCACTCGCCCTGAATTGTCAGAAGATGAACTTTTACAAAATATTGCTAACAAAGAAAAAGAATTCAGTAAACTCGCTATACAGGTTCATAAAACGAGATTAAAAAATTCAACATTACTTTCAAACAAAGTTGAAGAAGCAATGAAAGTATTGAATATGCCCGGAGCTATTTTTGAAATAAAAATTTCACAAAAAAATTCAATGGATGGATTTGTATTGCTGAAGGACGAATTAATAGAAGGAAATATGAAGGGAATTGATACTATTGAATTCTTTTTGTCTGCAAATCCCGGTGAAAAAGTAAAACCACTTACATCAATTGCTTCTGGTGGGGAAATCTCAAGAATTATGCTTGCAATAAAAACTGTATTCCAAAAGTTAGATCCTGTTCAAACTCTTGTTTTTGATGAAATTGATTCAGGGATTTCAGGCAAAGCAGCAGGGAAAGTAGCAGATCAATTATTGAAACTTTCAAAATCTAAACAAGTATTTTGTATTACACATCTCTCGCAAATTGCTCGGAAAGCGGATCATCATTTACATGTAGCAAAATTTGTAGAAAATGAAAAAACATTTGTGACAGCTAGTTATTTAAATAAAACAGAAAGCTCTCAAATAATTAATGATTTATTTATGAGTGCTGAATAGAATGAGGCTATAATGGACAACATATTTATTGAAGGACAGAATCCTTTATCGGGGTCAGTGAAAATTAGTGGAGCAAAAAATGCAGTTCTTCCAATTATGACTGCAGCCTTAATGGCAGAAGGGAAATCGGTAATTACTCGTGTACCAAATTTGCGCGATACGAGAACAATGATTCGATTGATGGAAATTGTTGGTGCAACATGTACGTTTGAAGATGATAAACTTATCATTGATGGAAGTACAGTCAATAATCCAGAAGCTCCGTACGATTTAGTTAAAACCATGCGGGCATCATTTTATGTATTAGGTCCCCTCTTGGCACGGTTTGGAATGGTTAAAGTATCATTGCCAGGCGGATGTGCATGGGGCCCAAGACCTGTAGATTTTCATTTAAAAGGATTAGAAAAGCTGGGCGCAAAAATTACTTTAGAAAGTGGATATATTTTAGCTGAAGCTGATAGGCTTAAAGGAACTGAATTAAGTTTTGAATTTCCGTCTGTTGGTGCTACAGGAAATATTGCTATGGCAGCAGCCACGGCAGATGGAACTACGGTTATTGATAATGCAGCCTGTGAACCTGAAATAGTTCAACTCTGCGAGTATTTAAATTTGATGGGAGCATCTATTCATGGAATTGGAACTCCAAAATTAATCATAGATGGTGTTGATAAATTACATTCTGCTAATATTGAAGTTATTCCTGATAGAATTGAAGCTGGAACTTTTTTAACTGCCGGTGCCTTATTGGGAGAGATTACTTTAGAAGATGTTAATCCAAAACATCTTGATACTGTATTACTGAAATTAAAAGAAGCGGGATGTGGAATAACTACAACAAAAAGTTCTATAACAATATCCCCAGCAGATTCAATTCAAGCTGTTGATATGACTACAGCAGTTTATCCGGGATTTCCTACAGATTTGCAAGCACAGTGGGTTGCGTTAATGACATTGGCGAATGGGTCATCTGTCATAACAGACACGGTTTACCATGATCGATTTAGTCATGTTCCTGAGCTCAATAGATTTGGTGCGAATATTAAATTAGAAAATAATACAGCATTTGTGCGAGGAATAGATGAGTTGATAGGTGCACCTGTTATGTCTACAGATATTCGTGCTAGTGCATCCCTTATTGTTGCTGGATTAGCTGCAAAAGGGCAAACTGTCGTTAGCCGTGTTTATCATATTGATAGAGGTTATGAGAAAATTGAAGAGAAATTCAGGTCTTTAGGTGCCAATATTTGGCGAAAAAATCCAGTAACATAAAAAGCTTTTTTTTATTAAAAATTGAAGTAATTTTTTTGTCTTAAAATTTATGAGTATAATAGTATGAAGGTAATAATTATTGGTGGTGGTGAAGTGGGTTTCCATGTTGCTAAAGCCCTAAGTGAAGAAAATTATGATATAACGGTTATCGATATTGATCCTGTAAAGTGTAGCCGTGTATCTCAAAATTTAGATGTCAGTACTGTAAAAGGGAATGGAGCGAGTCCCAAAACACTCACTGAAGCGCATGTAGGTGAAGCTGACTATGTTTTGTGTTTAACTAAAGTTGATGAAGTTAATTTAATTGCATCCCAACAAGCCCATAAATTGGGTGCAAATAAGGTTATTGCGAGATTGCGAAATCAACAATACACAGCTCATGATTCTATTATCCGTCCTGAAAAATTTGGTATAGATATAGTCATTCATCCAGAAAAAGTTGCTTGCGAAGAAATTATGCGATTGGTCAAACATCCATATGCTGTTCAGGTTATGGATTTTGAATCTGGACGCCTTACAATGCTAGGGCTCAGAATAGATGGGAATTGTGAAAACCTTAATGGCCATCCTTTAGGAAATGTTTGTCTTGAAAATAGTCATTTTAGATTTGGTGTAATCGCAGTTCTTCGTGGACAAGAAACCATTGTACCTTGGGCTGATTTTAAATTTAAAGATGGTGATATTGGCTATTTTATCATAAAGACGGAAGATATTGAAAACCTTCTTGGATTGCTGTGTAAGGAAGCTACAAAAACGCATCGTGTTATGATAATTGGCGGATCAAAAATTGGTCGCTCTCTTGCAATTGCATTACCGAGTGAAAACATCAATGTTCGACTTGTTGATTATAATAGATTAAAAGCTTTGCGTATTGCAGATAATATTGATGATGCTATGATTGTCTATGGAGATGGGACTGATATAGAATTTTTAAAATCAGAAAACATTCAAGATGTTGATAGTTTTATTACTGTAACTGAAGATGAAAAAACGAATCTTATTGCTGGATTATTGGCTAAACATTTGGGGGCCAAGCAAAGTATTATTCATATCTCTACAACGGAACATATTCCGACCATCCAAGAAATTGGCGTTGGTGCTGTCATTAGTAAAAATTTATCTACCGTAAATTCAATTTTACGAGAATTACATACAGAAGCTTCAGAAATACCAGTAGTCACCTTCGATGAAATTGATGTCGATGTGATTGAATTTCAACCAGAAGCTGGTAGCCCAGTTACTCAACGTCCACTTAAAGAATTGAATTTCCCCAAAGATAGTATCGTTGGTATAATAAATCATAATGGGAAAATTAGAATAGCACATGGAACATCTATTCTTACTGAAGATGATACCGCTTTAGTTTTTGCAAAGCCAAAAGCGATCCATAAACTAAAGAAACTATTTACCTCATGAGAATTAAAACACTCCTGAATATACTTGGGGCTCTTATTTCAATTTTAGGTATCACAATGGTGGTACCTATTTTTATTTCTTTAGGGTATGGCGAATCAGATTTAAATGGATTTCTTGTTTCATCGTTGATTTGTATTGGAATTGGATTACCAATTTGGAGTTTGACAAAACACAATCGATCGTTAACCAATCGTGACGGGTTTGCAATTGTAACATTCTCCTGGATTATTACAGCCGTGGCAGGCGCATTGCCTTTTTACTTTTCTGGTGCAATTCCAAATATCACAGATGCCTTTTTTGAATCAATGTCTGGTGTTACCACAACTGGCGCTACTATAATAGGCAATCCTATTACACTTCCTAATCTTCCAAATGGAATTGAAAGTTTACCACATGGTATTTTATTTTGGCGTTCATTTATACAATGGATTGGTGGTATGGGAATTGTCGTTTTTTATATTGCAATTCTTCCATTATTGGGCGTGGGTGGTGTTCAGTTATTTAAGGCTGAAGTCCCCGGTCCAGTTGCAGATAAAATTACACCGCGGGTTCGAGAAACTGCAAAATTCCTTTGGATAGTATATGTTGGTATCACAGCAGTAGAAGCCATCGCGTTAAGCCTTGCTGGAATGGATGTTTTTGATTCAATCTGTCATTCTTTAACAACAATGCCTACGGGTGGATTTTCAACTAAAAATGCAAGTATAGCGTTTTACGATAGTTCAGTTATTCATTACATCATTATCTTTTTTATGTTTTTGGCGGGCATCAATTTTTCACTCCATTTTCGAGCAATTAATGGTGATTTTAAATCCTATTTAAGAGATAAAGAATTTCTCGTTTATTTTGGTGGTACGATCGCAGTTACGGTTTCAATATTTTTTGCTATTTCTTTGCAAGGAGATATATTTTCCTTAATAAACTTTAGAGAGTCTTTATTTGCATCGGTGAGTATTTTAACAACCACTGGCTTTGGATCAGCAGATTGGGAATTGTGGCCGGTTTTTACTCAAACTGTGTTACTCTCTTTAATGTTTGTAGGAGGAATGGGAGGCTCAACAGGTGGCGGAATGAAAGTTATTCGTTGTATGCTGTTGGTGAAGTATACCGCTTTAGAAACACGAAGAATGTTACATTTGCGAGCACTTATTCCTGTTAGAATTGGCAAACAATTAATTAAAGAAGATGTGGTCAAAAATACAATGGGATTTTTCTTGTTTTTTATGTCTGCATTTATGATTTCTACTATTGTTCTAACAACCATGGGATTAGATCTTGAATCTGCTATTGGAGCCGCTGCTTCTGCCATGGGTAATATTGGACCTGGTTTGAATGAATTCGGTCCTACAGACAATTATGCTCTTTTATCTCTACCTGGAAAATGGGTTCTTACTTTTTGTATGTTATTAGGTAGATTAGAAATATTTACTGTGATGGTTCTCTTTAGTCGTACTTTTTGGAAATAATGAAATATGAATTATATTAAATCAGATATACAAAACCGAGTTGGAATTTTAACGATTGATCGTCCAGATGCACTTAATGCTATGAATCCTGATGTTTTTCGCGAATTAAGTCAATCATTAAATAATATGATCCTTAATGAAGATGTAGGGGTCATCGTATTAACAGGTGCAGGCGAAAAAGCATTTATTGCTGGGGCAGATATTAAGCTCATGCAACAATTAGATCTTGATGGTGCTCAAGATTTTGGAAAATTAGGGCAGGATTTAACTTTAACTATTGAAAATTCACCTAAACCAGTCATTGCAGCGATTAATGGTTTTGCTTTGGGTGGCGGATGTGAAATAAGTTTAGCTTGTCACATTCGATTTGCTAGCGAAAATGCCATGTTTTCACAACCAGAAGTAAAATTGGGTTTGATTCCTGGATGGGGAGGCACTCAGCGACTTTCTAGAATAGTAGGAAAAGGTATTGCAATGGAACTAATTATTGGTGGTCAAATGATCAACGCAGAAGAAGCAAACCGAATAGGATTGGTTAACAAAGTTTTCCCCTTAGACCAGCTTTTAAATGAAACAATCAAGTTTGCCAATCTTATTTTACAAAATGGTCCCAATAGTGTTGCGAAATCATTAGAGTGTATCAATTTTTCTTCAGGTAACACATTGAAAGATGGATTGAATCTTGAAGTAGAAACTTTTACCCAATTATTTGATACAGAAGAAACATCTGAAGGATTAACTGCATTTGTAGAGAAACGGAAACCTAATTTCCGTTAAATGATGACTCGTATTGCAATTCTTGCTATTGGAGCATTTGATTATATTTTAAGTAAAACCGGGAACGCACTCATTCGCTATCGTCCTGATGATGTGATTGCAATTATTGATCCAAATCAAAAAGGTAAAACATCCGATCAAGTTCTGGGGTGGGGACCAATTATTCCTTGTGTAGAATCTTTCTCTGATGTTAAAAAAATGTCTCCAACTCATCTTGTGATTGGTACAGCGCCTCAAGGTGGAAAATTAACTGAAAAAGTTCGATATGAGATTCTTGATGCTTTACATTCAAAGTGCCATATTATCTCTGGAATGCATTCTTTTTTAAATGACGACAAAGAATTATCTGATTTAGCCCAAAAAATGAATGTAACAATTACAGATCTTCGTCGTCCACCAAAACCACCCCACTTTCCAAAAGGAACCTGGGAAAACAGGAAATTCCCTGTCTTACTCATTGTTGGTTCTGACTGTGACTCAGGTAAAATGACCACAGCGTGGGAATTGACAAATGCTTTAAAAAAACGAAATAGACGAGTGGAATTTATTGGTACAGGACAAACCGGAATTTTATTATCAGGAAATGGTGTTCCTGTTGATGCAGTAATTTCTGATTTTATGGCAGGCGAAATTGAGTATTGTTTGGATCAATTACCGGTTGAGACAGAATTGGCTATTGTAGAAGGTCAGGGCGCCTTAAATAATATGTTATATTCAGGTGTAACTCTTGGTTTACTTCATGGGTGTATGCCTGATTTTTTGATATTCACTCATGAACCTGGACGAAAATTAGATGTATCAGATTTCCCAATACCAGATTTAAAAATATTGATGGATATGCATATTAATCTTATGAATCCTTTTAAAGAATCAATATTTATCGGGTTGAATTATCTCACAATAAAATTGAAGGAGCAATTAGCTTTGGAAACATGTACTTTAGCTGAAGATAAATATAGTTTACCCGTTACTGATTTAGTTCGATTCGGTGGGGAAGATATGATTACAAATATAGAAAAGGTAATAGATGAATGGAATTAATATTTAAAACCTATCGGATTAAGTTAAAACATGCTTTTGGAATTGCGAGGAGTTCTCATACTTGGTACGACATTGTTTATATTTACATTATTGACGGTGATATTATTGGTAGAGGGGAAGCGGCTCCATCTCTTAGGTATAATGAGTCCACAGAGCGAATTTTATCTATTTTAAAACAAAAAGTTAAACTTCCTGAAGATTGTACACAAAGAGAGTCTATATGGAATCATGTACTTCCTCAATTGAATGGAATCAAAGCGTTAGAAGCAGCTTTCAGTATGGCATTATGGGATTGGGCTGCACAAAAGCAACAAAAGTCTGTTTTTGATCTATTGGAATTGAATACAGATAAAATGCCACTCACCAGTTTTACAATTGCTATTGGGGAGTTAAGTGAAATTGGACAAAAAATTGAAGAAGCAGCACCCTATTCTATATTAAAAGTTAAATTGGGAACACCAAATTTAGATAAAGAAATTATGGTTGAAATTCGTAAACATACGGATAAGCTTATTCGTATTGATGCCAATGAAGGATGGAATCCTGAGACAGCTTTAGATTTAACGAAATGGCTCGCTGATCAAAATGTAGAATTTATTGAACAACCCTTTCCTGCTGACCAATTAGAAAATACAGCCGTTTTAAAGTCAAAAAGTCCTTTAGATATTTATGCCGATGAAAACAGTATTAATTCAGCTGATATCCCGAAAATTATTAATGCTTTTGATGGTATAAATATAAAACTAATGAAATGTGGATCGTTAGAAGAAGGGAAACGAATGATTAATCTTGCTAGATTTTATGATATGAAAATTATGTTGGGATGTATGGTGGAATCTTCAGTTGGCATTAGTGCGGCAGCCCAATTGGCCGGAGAAGTAGATAAAGTTGATTTAGATGGAAACTTATTAATAAACAACGACCCTTATGTCGGTGTAAGCATTAAAGATGGAAGAATAGTTTTACCTGAAGGAACGGGATTAGGGTTAACCGTAAATTCAAGCTCGGACAATATAATATAAAATGATTATTATTAGATTTGTGGATTCAATGTTGAAACAAAAATGAAAATACTAGGAATAGAACATATCGGCATTGCCGTAAATGATTTAGCGAACGATTCTCCTTTTTGGAATCATATATTAAATATTAAACATCACTCTACAGAAACCGTAGAAAGTCAAGGTGTGACCACCGATATATATGATACCCAAAAGGGTAAAGTTGAACTCTTGGAATCTTTAAAACCTGATTCGCCAATTTCTAAATTCATAGATAAAAAAGGGTCAGGAATTCATCATGTATGTTTTGAAGTAGATGATATAACTAATGCAATAAAAGAACTTAAAGAAAATAATATCCAAGTTTTAACTGATAAATATTTAATAGGCGCAGAAGGGTTTAAAGTTGTATTTATCCATCCGAAATCTACGGGTGGCGTTTTGGTGGAATTAGCTGAAAAGCCTTAATTGACTAATTTGTGAGGTCGAACTGAGCTCGTCAAATTTTTTATCTATGTATTGTCAATTTTTCATGATTAAATCTTATAAATAATTTCATATACCTTATGAATTCGTCTGTCCAAAAAAAGCTGAAACAACTTCCTACAAATCCTGGTGTATATCAGTTTTTTAATTCAAATGATAAAATAATTTATATTGGCAAAGCTAAAAACCTTAGAAATCGGGTTCGATCCTATTTCCAAAGTAAAAAGCACCAACGAGCAAAAACGATTTCTTTAGTTAAGAATATCGCAAATATTGAATGGATAATTGTTCGAAATGAAGTTGAGGCTTTGATGACGGAAGCGAACCAAATAAAAACCCATCGACCAAAATATAATATTGATTTAAAAGATGATAAAACTTATCCATTTATTCGAATCACTAAAGAACCTTACCCGCAGATTCTTTTAACTAGAAAAATTATTAAAGATGGTTCAAAATATTATGGGCCTTTTACGGATGTTGGTCGATTACGCATGACATTAAAAGCGCTTCATAAAGTCTTTCCTATTAGAAGTTGTAGCTTTTATTTAGACAAAAATATTGTAGCAGAAAAAAAAGTTAATCTTTGTCTTGATTACCATATTAAAAAATGTGAAGGGCCATGTGAAGGATTAGTTTCTCAGGCGCATTATCAGGAAATGGTCAATCGAATCGAAGATTTCATGAAAGGGAAAACAATATCAACTGAGAATCATATTTCAGATCTCATGAAAATATCGTCTCAAAAAGAGAAATATGAAGAAGCTGCAATATATAGAGATCAATTAGGTGCAATTAAATCATTTAAAGATAAACAGAGTCATGTGGCTACCGATTTTGAAGAACGAGATGTAGTTGCTTTAGCTAGAGAAGATAATTTAGGTGTTGCTGTAATTATACGAATTCGGAATGGACGAATATTCAGTCGAGAAAAACTATCGCTTCAAGGATTAGATGAAAATGATGGTGCAACACTTCAGACTGTGATTTCTCGATTTTATATGGATAGCGATTTTATTCCCAAAGAAATTTCCTTTCGTTTGAAGCCTGAAAATGAAAGTGAACTTATACAATGGTTGAAAGAAAAACGAAAAGGTGCAATTCATTTTTTATATCCACAAAAGGGTGAAAAGGCAAAAGAGTTAAGAATTACAGAGCAAAATGCAAAATTGCTTTTAGGTGAGTGGATTATAAAGCGTAAAATATTGAAGGAACAAGTTCCTAAAATGTTAGCTCAACTTCAGGAAGATTTAAACCTTGATGTGCCACCGAAACGAATTGAAGCATTTGATATTTCTCATCTTGGCGGGACCAACACTGTCGCATCTATGGTTTGTTTTATTGATGCTAAGCCAAGAAAAACAAACTATCGAAAATTCAATATTAAAACTGTGTCAGGAATTGATGATTTCGCGTCCATGAGAGAAGTTGTTTTTCGTAGATATAAGAGAGTAAAGGAAGAAAATAAACCGTTACCGGATTTAATTCTTATTGATGGTGGAAAAGGTCAGTTAAGTATGGCTGTTTCTGCATTAAGAGAATTGGGTTTAGATTATATTTCAATTGTAGGATTGGCAAAAAGACTGGAGGAAGTATTTATTCCGGGGAATTCAGAAGCTCAATCTATACATAAACAAAGTCCGGGACTCATTTTACTTCGAAGAATTCGAGACGAAGCACATCGCTTTGCCATTACATTTCAAAGGCAAAAACGAAATAAAGATATGGTTTTGTCCGTTTTTTCTGATATTCCTGGAATGGGTAAAAAAAGACTATCTAAATTGCTTCAAAATTTTGATGGACCTGAAAGCATTTCAAAACTAACACCCGAAGTGATAAACGGGGAAACAATGATTCCATTAAAGATCGCAATGGAAATTATAAAGGTGGCAAAACTGATGATAAAGAAACGGAAGAGTTAATCTTCTCAAAAAATGATTCTAGTAAAGTATTAACTTGTTTTGGATGTTCGATGGTAACGCCATGACGAGCATCTGTAATAATTTTAAGTTCAGCACAAGGCATTTGAGATACAATTTTTTCTTTTTTTTCTACAGGTGCATAATCTAAATCTGACGCTATCAATAAAGTCGGTATTTTGATAGAATTCAATTCTTCTGGAGTTAAGGACCAATTCACTAAAGCATTTAGGCTATTCAAATAAGCATTTGTATCATTTTTTGCCCATTTATCAATAAAGTTTAATCGTAAAGATTCATGTTCAGGTTTTGGCAAAAGGCGTCCTGCCAATACTTCACCCATTTTACGCATACCTAAGAGTCTAACAATTAGTTTTCTCTGGCCTAGTTTAAATTTTTCACCAAGGGTCTTCATACGCCAATCGGAGATAGAATTAATAATAACCATGCTCTTGATAGTTTCTGGATCACGAATGGCCATTTGGAAGGCCACAGCACCTCCCATAGAAATGCCAACAACGTGGAATTGCGGACAATCTAATGACTTCATTAATAAACTAATATCATCAGCCATTTGCCTAATGGAATATTCTCCTTTTGGTTTATCAGATTTGCCGTGTCCACGCAAATCGGGGAGAATACATTTATAATTGGATTTTAAATAGTTAGCCTGTGGTTCCCAATCTATACCTTGAGAGCCAAGTCCATGGAGAAAAAGAATAGGTTCACCATTACCAACTATGTTGTAATGAATATTTATATTATGGTTTGGCATTTATTTTTTCTTTAAGTAATATTAGAAATCAACCTTTAGCCGTCCGCCTGTCCCGAAGAAATTTGGGGGTGGAGTAAGGGTTAGAACAATTTATTTAATATTCGGTACTTCTGAACCTTCCAAATCAATTACGTATGGAGTTAGAATGACTAATATATTTTTTTCAATTTCAATTTCAATTTTCTTTGAGAATAAATAAGGTAAAACTGTACCAAGTATTGGAATTTTTCTTTTAATGGTCTGGCTACCAACTTTTTTAAATGAACCCATTAAGAACGGTTCCTCGTTTTTAACAATCACACGACTTTTTAGAATTTGTCCTTTTTCAACAGGACTGCCGGAAATGGTTCCGCTTATGTACGTGTATTTTGCTTGAATATCTAAAGTAATAAATCCTTTATCACCCATTGATGGAGTCACTTCAAGAGATAGACCCGAATTTAATTCTTCTGTTTCATAGAGATTGGACTAACTAGAGTATCGTGTTACATAAGTGAGATGCTCACCATCTAAAATACTTCCTAATTGGTTATTAGTTGTTACAATTCGAGGAGAATTGATGACCTTTCCAATTTCTTTTTGACTTAAAATATCCAATAAATCTGATAAGGCTAAACTAGAAAATGATAATCTTGAAGTAAGAGCACTTCTTTTTGTTGTGTAAGCTGTTTCATCTTTCGAACCATTATTGATTCTTTCAGTTTCTCTATCGTCAATTGTTTTATAAGCATCTAAAGACACATTAAAACTTAATTTTTCTAATAAATTTTGCCAATCCATTCCAATATCGTCAAGTTGCTGATTATTGATTTCAATCATTTTTACTTCGATGATAATTTGTTTTGGGGGAACATCATAAAATTTGACTAATTCCAATATTTCATCTCTGCCTTCATTTGATCCTGAAATTTTCAGTTGATTATTTGATGGGTTGACATGAAGAAATATAGACTCTTTCCCATTATCATAAAAATATCCTCGATTGGATTTCATTTCTAATCCTAATAATTCAATCAAATAATCGGGGGAGATATATTGCAGTTTATAGATTTGGTTTTGAGAAATAGCGATTGTTAGTAAGACATTGATTAAAATTATTATTCTGACTATCATTGTATTTTCCTTTTCATTATAATTGGTCTTAATGGACTAAACTTACCTGTATTCGTGAGATAAACCCAAGTTTTGATTGAACGAATGACTGATGGAGTGGGTGTTGGACGAGCGAAGCGGAGTCCAACACAGAACTCTGTAGAGTTTCGCCCATTGGAGTGGACGAGCATCGTCCGCTCCAACAGTAAATATCCGGCGTAAAAGTCGTCATATTACTCTCAGGCTTCTCATAAACACACGTTGTTATACGGCGTAATTGGTTTTTAAATTCAATTATATTTTTTTTTGAAATTCTCCGTAAGTAATATATGATATTCACTTAAAAAATATAGTTATGAAAATATAGGCGAAGCAACACGATATTTCAGATTAAATCCTAATTACAATTTGAGCAATATTATAGTCGTGCAGAAAAATCAAATATTAATTGGATGAAATATTATAGTGTTAGATTGTGTTTCCAAACTAATATATTAAATAGTTTCATGTCTGCCATTGACCCCCGTCAGTAATAATTCGTAAATTAGACATTATGGCAGAGTTTAAAATTCATTCAGATTTCACTCCCCAAGGGGACCAACCACAAGCAATTGAAGAATTGGTTAGGGGTGTAAACCGTGGTGATGAATATCAAACCTTAATGGGTGTTACCGGCTCGGGTAAAACGTTTACCATGGCGAATGTAATTCAAGCTGTACAAAAACCGACTTTAATTATGAGTCATAATAAGACTTTGGCTGCTCAATTATATGGTGAATTCAAACAGCTATTCCCAAATAATGCTGTTGAGTTTTTTATCTCTTATTATGATTATTATCAACCAGAAGCTTATTTACCTGTTTCGGATACGTTTATAGAAAAAGATATGTCTGTAAACGAAGAGATAGATAAATTACGTCTTAAAACAACAAGTTCTCTCATGGCACGAGAAGATGTGATTGTAATTAGTTCTGTATCTTGTATTTATGGAATAGGCTCGCCCGAAGAATACAATAAAGGGTCTGTAACAATTTCTACGGGAGATATCCTAGATCGTCGAGCTTTTTTATCCAAATTGATTAATATTCATTATTCTAGAAACGATAAAGTTTTGGAAAGAGGAAATGTTCGGGTTCGAGGAGATGTTATTGAAGTGTTTCCAGCTTATGAAGATGCATGTATCCGCGTTGAATTATTTGGAGCCGATGTAGAATCCATTTCAAAATTTGATCCAATTACTGGCGAAATCAAGGAAACGATCCATACGGCTGTGATTTTTCCTGCAAAGCATTTTGTAACGGATAAAGAGACAACACTCAGGGCGATTGGTGAAATTCGTAAAGAATTAAATGAACGATTAGATTTTTTCAATAAACATAATAAGTTTTTAGAAGCACAACGATTGGAACAAAGAACAAATTTTGATATTGAAATGATGATTGAATTAGGATATTGTTCAGGAATCGAAAATTATTCACGGATATTTGCAAACCGATTATCTGGTGATACACCTAATACATTGCAGGATTTTTTCCCGAAAAACTCTCTTACAATTTTAGATGAATCTCATGTGTCACTTCCACAAATTCAAGGGATGTATAATGGAGATCGAGCGCGAAAAATGACTTTAGTTGAACATGGCTTTCGTCTTCCAAGCGCATTAGATAATAGACCTCTGAAATATGATGAATTTTTTAAAGCTCAGAAGCAAATTATTTTTACATCTGCCACACCATCCCATCGAGAATTGGAGTTGACAAAAGGTGTTGTGATAGAACAAATTATTCGTCCCACTGGATTGTTAGATCCTGAAGTGGATGTACGAGAATCGCGTGGGCAAATTGATGATCTTGTTGGTGAAATTCGTTTTAGAGCAAAAAAGAATGAACGTGTACTTGTAACTACGCTCACCAAACGAATGGCCGAAGATCTCACTGAATATATGCAAGGGTTAAATATCCGTGTTCGATATTTACATTCAGATATTGTAACTATGGAACGTGTTAAAATATTACGAGAATTACGGATGGGTGAATTTGATGTTTTAGTTGGAATCAATTTATTACGTGAAGGCTTGGACTTACCAGAAGTAAGTCTCGTTGCTGTATTGGATGCGGATAAAGAAGGTTTTTTACGTTCTAAAAGTTCACTATTACAAGTTGCAGGAAGGGCTGCAAGAAATAGTGGCGGACTCGTTATTCTCTATGGTGATAAAATCACGGCTGCAATGCAACATTTATTGGACACCACAAAAAGTCGTAGAAAATTACAATCTGACTATAATAAAGGTCATGGTATTTCACCCAAAACTATTTATAAATCCGTAGATGAAATTTTGATATCTACATCCGTAGCAGATTCGCTGCAAAATGAAGGTGAAGTTTATGTACCGGGATATAATAAAGATCATTTACCTGATGCTGAAAAACAATTGATTTTGATTGAATTGAGAAAAGCTATGTTAGAAGCCGCCGAAAAATTAGAATTTGAAAAAGCAGGGAAAATAAGAGACGAGATAGTAGAATTTGAAAAAGAATTGGGAATTGCAGTCCCATGAAAAAAATAATTATAATTAATAAATAGGAACATTATTATGATTGATATTGATAGACTTCAAAAACAATCGGGAATTATCGGAACGTCTAGTGGTATTCAGCAAGTTTTAGAAATGATTTCTCAGGTAGCTCCCGTAGATATTTCAGCACTTATCACAGGTGAATCGGGCGTTGGGAAAGAAGTGGTTGCAAAAGCAATTCATAAAGCCAGTAAACGGAATAACGAAACACTTGTCGTTGTGAATTGTGGTGCTATTCCAGAAGGTATAATTGAATCTGAATTATTTGGCCATAAAAAAGGGTCTTTCACTGGAGCGAGTGACGATAGAAAAGGGTACTTTGAAGAAGCAAATAAGGGCACAATATTTTTAGACGAAATTGGTGAAACACCTCTTGAAACTCAAGTTAAATTGCTTCGCGTATTGGATACAGGAGAATTCATGAGGGTTGGAGAAGCGAAGACAAGATATACTGATGTTCGCGTCATAGCTGCTACCAATAAAAATTTAGGTGAATTGGTTCAAAGAGGAGACTTCCGACAAGATCTATATTATCGATTAAAAACAGTAACTGTAGATGTGCCAGCACTTAGAAAACGTGTAGAAGACATTGGTCCACTCGTAGAAAGATTTGCTTTAGAATTCACGCGGTCAAATGATATTTTGTATCGTGGTTTTATGCCCGAAGCTATCCGTGTTATGAAACAATGGGAATGGCCAGGAAATGTTCGTGAATTAAAACACTTTGTTGAAAAAGTTTTGGTTTTACAGCGAGGAGAACGCGTTACAGCAGAAATGGTACAGCATGAGTTATTGGATGTTATGCCACTTGAACCAGTCCATAACCCGGCATTACCTGTGGTGGTAAATCAATCATCGGATAAGGCTGAGATTGATCTTATATTGCGCCAACTTTTCATGCTAAAACAGGATACGGAAATAATTCAAAAAATGCTAATAAGCGGGCAAGTTCAAACGAGTGGATCACAATTTCCTTTAATTTCATCTGAAGAAATGGGAATTCCTATTCCTAAAAAATCAATGGAAATTACAGAAGAAGGACATAATTTAATTCGTGATGATGCCATTGGAGACATGGCAATCAAGAGTTTAGAAGAAGAAGCTATTACAAGGTCTCTTAGATATTTTAATAATAATCGTCGTAAAACAGCTCGATCTCTCGGAATGAGTGAACGAACATTATATAGAAAAATAGAAGAGTTTGGGCTTGAACCTAAAATTAAAAAACGTAATTAAAATGAAAAATAAAAATAGGTCTATGAGTGTATCATCTAATTTTTCTAATCAAAGAATGAAGAATATAAAGTTGAACCCAAAACAATTTTATCAAACTCACCAGCAATTAAAGAGTCTAACTTTATTGTTTTTTCTTTTTACATTCATAGTAACAGGGTGTGGATTCTACTCTCTTGCGGGATCGATTCCTCCGCATATTAAGTCGATAGCTATACCACTTATGGATAATGAAACAGCTGAATTTGGATTAGCTGAAGAAATAACTGATGGAATTTTAGAAAAATTTAATGAAGCCGGGATTTTAAGTATTACGGATGAATCTATGGCACATTCTATTCTTCGTGGAACGGTAAAAAAAGTGAGTGAAGGTCCTTATACCTATAGTAAAAAGGAATCTGTTTCAGAATTCAGATATAAAATTGACATTAAGTTAGAATGGTTTGATGTTTCTCAAGATAGAATTCTTTTAGAAGGAACGTATTCAGGTTTTGGTGCATATGGATTAAGTGGCGATATAGGATCAGACGGTATTGATAACGATAATGATGGGAAAATTGATCAAGATGATGATGATGAATTTGGTGAACCCAGGGCTTTCGCAACCACGGTAGCTGTTCGTAAAATTGCGGAAGATATTTTGAACGATATTATGACAACTTGGTAAAATTATTTAAAATTATTATAAATTAATGAGGAGAAAATGAAAACTGTAACAATTAATCAACTTGATAAATTTGAAGGTCAAGAAGTCCAGCTGAAAGGATGGGTATATAATACAAGAAATATTGGGAAAATTTGGTTTCTAATTTTTAGAGATGGAACTGGTTTAGTCCAAGGAGTTGTTGTCAAAGGTGAAGCAACCGATGAATCATTCAATCTTGAGCAGGATTTGAATCAAGAAGATTCCGTTATTTTGACTGGCACAGTTCGAAAAGAGCCTCGATCTGTTGGCGGGTATGAATTGGGAATCAAAGAGATTCATGTTGTGAATCATGTAACGGAAGAATTCCCAATATCACCAAAGGAACACGGTGCAGATTTTTTAATGTCGAATCGACATTTATGGTTAAGATCAAAAAGACAAAATGCTATCATGCGTGTTCGTCATCAAATTGTTAAAGCAATACGTGATTTCTTTGATGATCATGGATTTACATTAATTGATTCTCCAATTTTTACTGGAAATGCAGTTGAAGGAACTACCACTTTATTTGAAGTCGATTATTTTGAACGTTCGGCATACTTAACTCAAAGTGGTCAACTTTATCAAGAAGCTGGAGCAACCGCATTTGGAAAAACTTATTGTTTTGGTCCAACATTTCGTGCTGAAAAATCAAAAACTCGACGTCATCTTACAGAATTTTGGATGGTAGAGCCAGAAATGGCTTATGTGGATTTAGATGAAAACATGACTTGGGCAGAAAATTTAGTGGGAGCAATTATTCATAGGGTACTGGAACAATGTCAACCTGAATTGAAAACTCTAGAGCGTGATGTGTCAAAACTTGAAGGAATAATTCCACCATTCCCAAGAATTACATATGATGAAGCTGCTAAAATATTAAAAGAAAAAGGAAGTGATTTCGAATATGGTCATGATTTTGGTGCTGCTCATGAAACTTTATTATCTGAACAGTTCGATAAACCGATTATGGTTCATCGATGGCCTGCAGGTATAAAAGCTTTTTATATGAAACGAGATGAACACAATAATGATCTTGCATTAGGCGTAGATATGATTGCTCCAGAAGGATATGGCGAAATGATTGGAGGCGGACAACGTGAAGATGATATTGATATTTTAATTAATACAATTCGACATCATGATTTACCATTAGAACCTTTCAAATGGTATTTGGATCTTCGAAAATTTGGTTCAGTTCCACATTCAGGTTTTGGACTCGGTTTAGAACGAACTGTTGCTTGGATTTGTGGTACAAAACATATTCGAGAAACGATTCCTTTTCCAAGAACCATGTCAAGGCTTGAACCATAATGCGAGGAAGCTTCTCATTAAAATTTGAACTCAATCATGGATAGAATACATGCAATTATTTCTGGTCGTGTACAAGGTGTGTGGTTCCGTAAATACACACGGATTAAAGCACTTGAACTAGAATTGAAAGGTTGGGTTAAAAACCTTTCGACTGGAGAAGTCGAATTAATTGCTGAAGGAAAAGAAAATTCTCTTTTGAAGTTATCAGATTGGTTGAATCATGGATCTCCAAACTCAAAAGTAAAAGATTTAAAAGTAGAATGGCTGAATTCAACATCTGAGTTTTTAACCTTCAAATGTATCTAATGAAAATTGCACTTTGCCAAATTAATCCAACGGTAGGTTCTTTTGATTATAATCGTGATTTAATTTTAAAGAATTACGTAGAAAGTATTAATCGCAATGCAGATATTGTTGTATTTCCAGAATTAGTTATAACTGGATATCCTCCTCAAGATTTATTATGGGAAGATGGGTTTATTCATCAGAACTTACATATTTTAGATACAATTGCTGCTCAATCAACTATTCCAATTATTCTTGGATTTGTCAAAAAAGAAAATGGGAATTTATATAATTCTGCTGCTGTTTGTTATGATGGTAAAATTCAATCTATTACAGACAAAATATTACTCCCAACTTATGATGTCTTCGATGAAGATCGATATTTCACAAAAGGACGTGAACCGAAAGTCGTCTCCGTAAATATTTCAGGTAAAAGAGTAAATATTGGCATTCAGATTTGTGAAGATCTTTGGGATCATAATTACGATTGTAAAGTCAGTGAAGTTCAAAAAAAATTAGGTGCTGATATTTTAATAAATATTTCTGCCTCTCCTTATCATGAAGGAAGATTAAATAATAGAAAGGATGTTATTCTTGAAAAAATATCTAAAACTGGACTTCCTTATTTATATTGTAATATGGTCGGTGCGCAAGATGAATTAATATTTGATGGTGAATCATTAGCATTTTCGGCTTCAGGTGATTGTATTGGCCAAGGTAAAGTATTTGAAGAAGAAATCATTTTTGTTACGCTTGATTCAGATGTTAAAGTCGAATTAACCGAAACAGCAAGAGAAGAAAAAATGTATCGAGCATTATGTCTTGGTGTTTCAGATTATTTTAAAAAATCCGGACATAAGGAAGCTGTTATTGGTTTATCCGGAGGAATTGATAGTGCTTTGGTTGCTGCTATCGCTACGGACGCTTTGGGAGAAAATAACATCCATGGTATTTCTTTACCGTCCAAGTATTCTAGTGATCATAGTCTTTCCGATGCACAGGAATTAGCCGAAAATTTAGGAATCGATTATAGAATGATTCCTATTCAAGAAGCAGTTGAAGGATTAGAAAAAGTCCTTTATCCACATTTTCTTGGATTAGACCCAAATGTTGCCGAAGAGAACATCCAAGCCAGAGCAAGAGGAAATCTTTTAATGGCATTATCAAATAAATTTGGATGGATGGTTTTATCAACCGGAAATAAAACTGAATTAGCCTTAGGATATTGTACCTTATACGGTGACATGAGTGGTGGATTGGCAGTTATTTCAGATTTAAGCAAATCAGATGTTTACGCGCTATCTAAATGGGTAAATAAGGTTATGCCAGGGCGAATCCCAATTGGAAGTATAACCAAACCGCCTTCTGCAGAATTAGCACCTAATCAAGTTGATCCATTTGACTATGATTTGGTAAGTCCGTTGGTTGATTCCATAGTTGAAGAACGAAAATCTCAAGCTGATTTGATAAAAAATGGCGCTGATCCCGATTTAGTAAATTCGTTATATCAAAAAATTCGAATCAATGAATATAAACGTCGTCAAGCAGCTCCAGGTCTTCGAGTTTCATCTAAAGCATTTGGTTTAGGTCGCAGAATTCCAATCATAAATCATTACAAAGGTAAAAGAAAATGATAATAAAACTATTATTTATTTTATTCATCACACCCATTTGGGCGCAGAATTTTACACCTGCTGACTTTTGGGGTGAATATTCTCAAGAAGAGAAAATAGCTTTTATCAATGGGGCATACGGAGCTATTTCAAAATTAAAATCTCATCATAGGGCAGAAGTAAAAAAACAATTCCTACATGAAAATAACTGGGTTGAGCCTTATTATATTGAACGATTTTATGAAATTGCAGATGAATATCGATCAGAAGAAGTGGGGTATAATTTGAAAATTATTGCCCTTCATATGGATGCATTTTATACAAATTCAGATAATTTAAATATTCCACTCTTTGAAGCCTTAAGAGTTGTTTCTTTGGTACAAGATGGAGAGCAAAAAACCGCCAATCTTAGATTATTAAGATCCCAGTATAAATATAATAAATAAGTAGTATTTTTTAACTTATCAGGGTTTAGTGGGTCAATTGAATTAATAATAGAACGGTAATTCCCATGAATATCATAAAATTAATTTTCACAGTCCTATTCTTGATTTCGATAGGATTATCAGAAAACCGGAATCATAAAACCCATCACTATAAAAAGCATAGAAAACATTCAAGTGTAAGACATCGCACTCATCAAGCTTATTTAGGCGTAAATTGGCATTGGAATCGTCGAAATCATTGGTGGCAAGACTGTTCCCATCATGAACAATTAATCATCATTGACGATAAAAAACATGATTCCAATCAAGAGTCAGTTTTAAAAATTATTGAACAAATTGAAAAGTTGGCTAAACTGAAAGATGACGGTCTCATTACAGCAGAAGAATATCAAATAAAGAAAAAAGTATTATTAAAACGAATATAAATTTTCGACTAGATTTACATTCGAAAAACCGGAAATTTAGTGTCGGAAATAGGATTGTTTTTTATAGCTTTTAGAGCTTGAATTAATATTTTTCTTGTATCAATTGGTCGAATAACACCATCATCCCATAGTCGAGCACTAGAATAATATGGATGACCTTCTTTCTCGTATTTTTTTAAAATGGGTTTTTTAACTGCATCTAACTCTTCTGGGGAAATCTGTTTTCCCTGAGCGTTTAATTGATCACTTTTTATTGTTGCTAAAACATTTGAAGCTTGATCGCCACCCATAACTGAAATACGTGCATTTGGCCACATCCAGAGAAATCGTGGTTGATAAGCACGGCCACTCATTGCATAATTCCCAGCGCCAAAGCTACCGCCTATAATAATAGTTAATTTTGGAACGTTTGCAGTAGAGACTGCCTGAACCATTTTTGCACCGTCTTTTGCAATTCCACCTGCTTCGGCTTTTTTACCCACCATAAAACCAGTTATATTTTGAAGAAAAAGTAGAGGGATTTTACGTTGACAACAAATTTCAACAAAGTGAGCACCTTTTAAAGCTGTTTGACTAAAAAGCACACCATTATTTGCAACAATCCCTACAGATTCACCTCCGATTTTGCAAAAACCTGTAACTAGAGTTTTTCCATAATCAGCTTTGAATTCTTCAAAATTGGATCCATCTACTATTCTTGCAATTACTTCATGAACATCAAATGGTATTCTATGACTCTTTGATAAAATTCCGAATAATTCATCTTGATCATAAATTGGTTCGTCGTATTCTAAATCAACCTGATTGTTTTGTGGAAAATGATTAACGATACCGCGTATTTTATTAAGTGCATCATCATCATTTTCTGCAAAATGATCTGCTACACCACTAAATCGAGTATGAAGTTTCGCGCCGCCTAATTCTTCTGGTGTCGCGGTTTCACCAATTGCAGCCTTTACCAATGGTGGCCCTCCTAAAAATATAGTCCCAGTACCATTAACAATAATTGCTTCATCGCTCATGGCAGGAACATAAGCTCCTCCGGCTGTACAGGAACCCATTACTGATGCAATTTGCTGAATTCCATTTGCGCTCATTCTAGCTTGATTATAAAAGATTCTTCCAAAATGATCTCTATCAGGGAAAACTTCATCTTGTTTAGGAAGATAGGCGCCACCGCTATCCACAAGATAGATGCATGGAAGTTTATTTTCAAATGCAATTTCTTGGGCTCTAAGATGTTTTTTTACCGTAAGCGGATAATAGGTGCCACCCTTAACAGTTGCATCGTTTGCAACAACAATACAAGAATGACCATGTATTGTAATAATTCCTGTAATAATACCAGCTGCTGGAATAGAATCGTCATAAATATCATAAGCTGCCAATTCAGAAAATTCTAAAAAATTGGTATTTGGGTCTTTTAATTTTTCAATACGTTCCCTCGCAGTTAGCTTTCCTCGTTTATGATGCTTTTCAATTCGATGAGGTGGCCCCATTTCTAAAACTTTTTTTATTTCGGATATTAATTCATCTGATAATGATTTATGAAAGTCATAATTGGACATATATTTTTCAGAGCTTGGATCGATTCGTGTTTCAATCTTTGGCATAATTACGTGATTCCTTATTAACAAGATTTTGAATAAAATTGGCTGCTATATTTAATTTTTCAGGTTGAATACCAGTCTCAATTCCCAGCGAATTGCATAATGAATTGATGGCTTCTGTTGCGATATTTCCAGACGAACCTTCTGCATAGGGACATCCACCAATACCACCGGTTGAACCATCAAAAATGGAAATTTCAAATTCTAATCCCGCTTGAATATTTTCTTCTGCAGAACCAAAAGTATCGTGAAAATGAAGTGCGAATATATTCGGCGGCCATTTTGCTAATATTTTATCCAAAAGCCACCTAACCTCATCCGGAGTTGCTTTTCCAATTGTATCTCCTAATGATATTTCTGTGATGCCAAGGTCCAAATATTTAGATATAGAATCTAAAATAGAATCATATTGAATAATACCTTCATAAGGGCAATGCCAAACTGTGGAAATATAACCACGAACTCGAAGATTGCTTTCTTCCCAAATTGGTTGCATAAAATTCAAGCGTTTAAAACTTTCTTGTATTGAACAATTTGTGTTTTTCTGAGAGAACGTTTCACTAACTGTGGTAAATACTGCAACAGATTTATATTTAGAATCAACTGCATTTTTAAGCCCGTGTAAGTTCGGTACAAGAGCCGTATAACACGTATCAGGTATTTGATTAATTAATATTGAAACATCGGTTGCATCTGCAAGTTGTGGAATCCATTTAGGTGAAACAAAGCTGGTCACTTCAATTTCTTGCATTCCAGCATCTGATAAAAGATTAATGTAATTAACTTTTTCCTCTGTAGAAATAATATTTACAATGCTTTGGAGACCATCCCGTGGTCCAACTTCTACAAGTTTTACTGAAGAAGGGTAAGAAGACAACTTATTTTTGATTCCAGTTTGGTTTTCTCTTTTCTAGAAAAGCAGCTAATCCTTCTTGGCCTTCGGGGCTAGACCGAACATTGGCTATTACATCTGTTGAATTTAATTGATCCATGTTTCTTATATATTCTTTAAATATAGATTGTGAAATTGGACCACCTTTCATGAGTTGTTGAATGACGTGTTTAATCATATTATCCATTTCTATTTTAGGTACAGAATAATGAACGAGCCCAATTTTTTCTGCGAATGGAGCATCAAATCGTTCACCTGAAATTCCCAAGGCACGCCACCAAGAATTTCCAATTTTTCTTTCAGTATAAGGACCAATCACTGCAGGGATAATTCCAATTAATACTTCGCTGAGTGAAAAAATAGTTTTCTCATCGGCAATTACAATATCACAAACTGTACATAAACCAAATCCTCCACCAATGGCATAGCCATGAATTACACCAAGCACAGGTTTAGAACATTCATTAATTGTTTTATACATTCTATTTAGCAATCGTGCTTCTGTTTTATTTTCATCCGTGGTTTGATTAGCAGAATTTTTCATCATGTTGAGATCTGCTCCAGCACAAAATGAAGGACCTTCTCCATTTATAATAACAATTCGTATATCAGGGTTTTTCCCTGCTAATTCAATTGCAGAAATTATTTCCTGCATCATGGTGGCATTCATTGCATTATGTACTTCAGGGCGATTCAAAGAGAGCGTGGCTAAGGTTGAATCTAATTTTAGATTGATTGTTTTGTATGTCATAAGTCGATAGTTATTTGGGTGGAAATTTAAGGATAGAATGTTCCTAAAAACAAAAAACCCCGCAAGGAGCGGGGTTTTTTTTTTATCATGATATAATATTAATTAGAAATAGAAATTTCGGTTATCAACGATTTCTGCATTTTCTTTTAAATTCTCCAACCAAGATTTGAAATATTGGTTTTGTTTTCGTGCGAAAATATTACTTCTCAGCGATTCTCTTTGAACTTCGAATTCAGTAGAATCTAAAGTCGAAACTTCTTTTAATTCTAAAATAGCATGTCCTTGACCAGTTTCAATAGGTCCAATGATCTCGCCAGGTAAAGCCGCTAATAGTGAGCCCGTCACAAAATTACTTCTTCCAATAGATGTAAAACCCTGTATAAGTGTTTTAGATTCATCTTGAATGCCTATCAAGTCGTCATCATCGTTGATAATATCATTTAGCTTGAGATTGTTGCTGGATATATTTATTAAGAGCTTATTGGCTTTATCTAATGTTGCAGCCATTACTTTCTTTTTCTTTAAAGATCCTTTCAATTGCGATTCGACTTCTTCGAATGATTTGATACCAGGTTGAATGATTTCATCAAGATTAAATATAGCAAAGAACTGATCATTCTCCATGATTTCTGAGATATTTCCTACTTTAGCATCAAATGCAAATCGAACACCAGCACGGAGACCACCGAGACCACGGATTGAAAAACTATCATTATTTAATTTTTCATGATTTGCTGTAGCTAGTCCATGATCTGTCACTGCTTGAGAAAAACCATTATCTTGTGCATCATATGAAAATAAGGTTGCTTCACGTTTCATATTCGAAAGTGTTGTTGGCGTAATTTCAATTTTTAATAATATATGAGATGCTAAAACTTGTTCATTACCATTTTCAGTTTTTTTATCTCTAATCGAAATAATATGATATCCGAAATTTGATTTAATGGGTTTTGTTATGTCGCCTTTTTTTGCTGAAAATGCAGCAACATCAAATTCTTTAACCATTTGGTCTCTTCCAAACCATCCTAGATCTCCACCTTTAGTGCCTTGATTTCCAGGATCAGCGGAATATTCATTGGCTAATGTGGCAAAATCTTCTCCATCAATAGCACGTTCGTAAATTGCAGTTGCAAGTTTTTCCACTGAGATTGAATCATTCTTTGATGGTTCTTTTTTCCAAGAAACATAAGTAAGAGATCTTAATTCATCGTGAGTGAAATCATTTTTAGTTTTTTCATATTCAGCTTGAAGATCTTCGTCAGTAGGATTTGTTTCTTCAGATGGTATCTTTGCAGATGTTATATGAATTCCTGAAATAGTATAATTGATATTTCTTTTAATAAATTCATTTTTTACATCACGTTTTGTTACAATGATACTTTCGTCTAAAATTTTCTGCAATTTAAAATTGGGGATAAATGTTGTTTTCATAAATGATTCAATCGGTAACCATTCATCGCCTTGTGGATTAGCAATTGCTGATAAATATTTATCTCTGTCAAAAGCACCATTTGTTTGGAAACTGGGATTTTGTTGTAAAAATGGAGGAGGGTTATTTTCTAAGTGAAAAATAACTTCATCATCAGAAGCTGTAATGTTCAAGCGGTTTACTTCTTGAGAGACCAAAACATCTTGAAGCATATTATCCCATGCAGTTGTTCTTGCACGTTGAATTTGAGAATCATTGATTTTTTGTCCACTGGCTCTGGCTTGCTCTATTTGTTGATTTACAAGTTGGTTGAAATAATCAGGTGAAATATCTTGATCGTTGATTCTTGCGATTGTTGTTCTTGGATCGACTTTCCCTGCAATTATGTCTATAACATTTGCACCACCTACAAGTCCACCAATAGTCATACTTAGAATGAACATTGCAAGCAATGCCCATAAAACGATATGCATTCTATTCCGCATAGATGTCATTAAACCCATAAAATATCCTTTATATAATTTTAATCATAATAATTTGAAGATTAACCGTGAAAAACAGCGGGCAAATTTATAGTAGGGTAATTGATGAAACAATGAGCAAGACATCTATAATTGATATAACTTCAATACTTAATTATGACTCAATGCCAATCCATATTTGTAACTAAACACGGTGTTCCTACCGTTTTAAAACTGAATGATGATACTCTACAAGATCCAAAAGATGGTGAAGTTTGTGTGAAAATAAAATATTCGGGCATTAACTTCGCTGATATAATGGGTCGAATGGGATTATATCCAACAGCGCCAAAACCGCCTTATGTGCCCGGGTTTGAAATAGCTGGAATCGTAGAAAAAGTTGGAGAGAACATATCTACTGATAATATTGGTAAAGCAGTGGTTGGGTTATCTCGTTTTCATGGCTATTCAACTCACGCGAATGTTCCACTAGACCAATTATTTTTTGTAGATATAAAAATGTTAAAAAAAGCAGCAGCATTACCTGTGAATTATTTAACTGCTTATTTAATGATGGTCCATCAAGCTGCAATTCGGGAAGGAGAATGGTTTCTTATCCATGGAATAGGAGGAGGCGTTGGTATTGCGGCCTTACAAATTGCGAAAAATTTAAATTTGAAAATCATTGGCACTTCATCTGGATGGAAGCACGACAGAATCCGTGAGATGGGTGTAGAGCATTTAATTGATTATAGAACTGAAAATTTTAAGGATAGAGTGCTCGATATTACTGAAGGCAGAGGAGTTGATGTAATTATTGATTCTCTAGGTGGGACAGCCTTATTAGATAGTTATAATTGTTTGGCTGAATTCGGGAGACTTATATCTTATGGGTTTAGTAAAGCAGCTCCAGGAACAAAAAAGAATATCTTCAAGATACTCCCCGAGTATTTTGGTATGCCTAAATTTAATCCAATGAATTTAATGGCAAATAATAAAGGAGTATTTGGATTTCATCTTGGACTTATTCGAAAACGACAAGATCTTGTTAAAAAGTATGGGTCACTTTTATTCAATTGGCTAGATGAAGGATTAATTTCACCTGAAATTGATTCTGTTTTTCCGCTATCTAAAGCAGATGAAGCTCATCAATATATATCTGATAGAAAAAATTTTGGAAAAGTTTTATTAGCACCTGAAGAATGAATCTAGATTCGTTAGAAAACAATATTATTTCATGTGAAAAATGTTCTAGACTTGTTGAGTTTAGAAACAAAATAGCCCAGGAAAAACGAAAATCGTATATGGATTGGGAATATTGGGGAAAGGCGGTTCCTGGCTATGGTAGCCCAAAAGCAAAACTCATGATATTAGGATTGGCGCCTGCTGCCCATGGCGGAAATCGAACAGGCAGAGTGTTCACGGGTGATAAATCTGCAGATTTTTTATTTAAATCACTTCATCACGTTGGGTTAGCCAATCAAGCAAATTCTGATCATCGAAATGATGGCTTAAAACTAGATGGATATATTACAGCTGCAGTTAAATGTGTACCTCCAGGTGATAAACCTACGGCTGAAGAAAAAGAAACGTGTGAATATTATTTAAATCACGAATTTCAATTATTAAAAAAATTACAAATTGTCATAGGATTAGGGAAAATCGGATTTGATTCTTGTCTGAAATTTGTTCGAAAAACTCACCCTTTAAAAATGAAAGATTTTAAATTCGCTCATGGTGTACGATATCAATTACCAAATGGACTTATTTTGTTTGGATCATTTCACCCAAGTCCCAGAAATGTAAATACCAAAAAATTAACATTTGAAATGATGGTTGAATTTCTTGAAACTGTTAAAAAGGAATTATAAATATGAAGGTTTTGATTATTGGACTTTTTATTTTATTGACAAATCCCATTTATGGCGTTTGGTTAAGTATTGAAGAAGCAATTCTGAATTCTCCTTTTGAAATTGCATCTCTAGGCAGAACAATTCCGGTTCCCAATGAAAATGCATATATAGTTCGTGGGGAAGGTGATAATTGGAAATCATGGTTTAAAGTTTCATTACCACAATTGGATACAACGCTCTTTTTAGATAGCAATGCTTTCAATTTGAATGGCATTGACCTTTATATAAGCAATCTTGAATTTGCAAAAACAGGTGATAAAGTTCTTGTCAAAACTGACTCTAGAAAAATCTGGAGACATTCTAATTCAGGGACATACTATATATTTGATTTACATACCCGAATACTAATACCAGTTAGTCAAAATAATAAAAATCTGAGAAATGTCAAATTTTCACCCAATGGGAATCTTGTTGCTTATGTGAGAGAAAATAATGACCTTTATTTTTATGACATAAAAAGAAAGCGTGAACGACGACTGACTAAAACCGGTTCAGAAACGGTTTCTAATGGTCATTTCGGTTGGCTCTATGAAGAAGAATTAACTGGGTACGATGGATATAGGTGGTCTCCTGATAGCAAATCTATTGCATTTTGGGAAGAAGATGAGTCAATGGTTCCCGAGTTTGCTTTATTTGACGAAACTGGACAATATCCAACAATTAACAAAATTCGATATCCAAAAGCAGGAGAAACAAACCCAACATTAAGAATTGGTATAGTACGAATTAAAAGTAGTGGTCGGAAATGGATTGAATATGCTCAAGTTGATAATGATTATCTCCCATGGATGGAATGGGTTGATCAAGATAAAATAGGTTTTTTGAAAATGGAAAGAAATCAACAAAAGTGGGATTTATTTGTTTCGGATAGGTCATCGGGAAAATCAATCAAAGTATTATCTGAATCTGATCCAAATGGCTGGTTAGATAATCATGGTCAAATTCGATTTTTGAAAGATGGTAAAATATTATGGATATCTGAAAAATCAGGCTATAAGCATATTTGGATGGCAAAACATTCTGGTTCAAAAACATGGCCAGTGACGGAAGGTGAATGGGAAGTCTCATCTATAAAATATATTGATGAAGAATCAGAACGAATATATTTTACAGCGAATAAAAAATCTGTGTTTGAATCACATTTTTATTCTATCAAATTTGATGGGACAGACATCAAACATCTCACGCCAGAATCTGGGTCTCACCAAATTAAAATTTCGGGATTAAATAATTTTTTTATCGATTCATATTCTAGTTTAAAAGATCCTAAAAAGATAGTATATAAGTCAATGGAAACAGGGCATGTTGTAAAAATATTAAGAACAACGGATTATACTCAATTTGAAAAATATGAATGGACTATACCCAAGATGGTAAATTTTTTATCTACAGATGGAGAAGAAATGCTAGATGGATTAATAACATTTCCACCAAATTATTCTGCATCAAAAAAATATCCAGTTATCATGCATGGATATGGAATGCCAGGGACACAAATTATTTGGAATCGCTGGGGGAGTACCTGGAATCAGTTTTTAGCACAACAGGGATATATTGTCTTTTCAATGGACGCTCGCGGAATGAGTGGTAGAGGTGAAGCATTTAAAAATATGAGTTATGGTGATATGGCGCATTATTTAGCAAAAGACCATTTGGCTGGATTAAATTACTTGATAGATAATGGATATGCAGATTCAAAACGGATTGGCGCGTGGGGATGGAGTGGAGGAGGATATTTCACATGTTTAATGTTGACCAAAAATGGAAAATATTTTAAAGCGGGTGTTTCTGTAGCACCTGTTACTGATTATCGATTATATGACACCGCATATACGGAAAGATCTATGGGGCTTCCTCAGGAGAATAAAGCAGGATATGATTCCACGAATGTCATGACGTGGATGAATAGAATGAAGGGACGTATTATGTTAATGCATGGAACTGGAGACGATAATGTACATTCGCAAAACACAACTCAGTTTGTACAATCAGCTCTAAGTGCAGGAAAGGATGTTGAATGGTTTCAGTATCCAAATCGTAATCATGGAATTTATGGAGGTGGAGCACGTGTGCACCTATATAAAAAAATGATTGAGTTTTTTAAAGAGAATCTTTAAATAAAACGAATAATAGCATTCTTTCTAAAAAGAGAGATTAGCTGTTTTTATTTTAAAATAAAATTAATTAATCCTGTGGAACCGTACGGGATCAAACCGACGACCTTCCCGAAAGTTATCGGGACGCTCAATTCATTATTGATTTATTATCCAATCTAAATACTTTCGACTTTTTTTTGATTTAATTTCATATTCTCGTTTTATTGCAGCACTTCTTGAGTCAAAATGTTCAACATGTAAAAGTTTCCAAGGAATTCCGAATTTTGTTGATTTTGAATATCCGTTGTTATGTTGTTTTAATCGATTTGAGACATCTTGAGTGTGACCAATATAAAATTGATCTTTAGAATTGCTGTATATTATATAAATAGAATAAATCAAAATATGTGGAGCCGGACGGGATCGAACCGACGACCTCTTGAATGCCATTCAAGCGCTCTCCCAACTGAGCTACGGCCCCAAAATTCTACTCGAAAATTACGAATGAATTAAAGCGTCTTCAATCTGTTTGATAAAAGGTTTTCATACTAAAATTAAAATGAGAAGATGAAAAAGGAATTCAACAATTTTTAATTTTTTATTAAATTCTGGTACATTTATTCAATTCGATTCGAGTAATCACTTATTAGGAAAATTTTTGTTGAAACAATTATCAATCATAATATTATTATGGATTCAATTCATCAATGCCCAAGGGTCTGTCATGATGGTGGGGGGCGGTGGCGAAAATTATGGTTCTTGGTCAGATGAACCTTATTCTTGGTTTGTGGAAAAATCAGAAAATGGAAAAATCATTAATATTGACGTAGATGAAGCCAGCGATTGGTATCCTAATTATTTTATATCATTAGGAGCTAACATTTCGAGTCACAACCTTCAAATCAGTTCAATTGATGAAGCAAATAGTTTTGCAATCTATCAAGAACTATTAAGTGCAGATGGTATTTTTATCGAAGGTGGCGATCAATGGGATTATATATCAACTTGGAAAAATACCTATGTACAAACAGCGATTCAATATGTTTACGATAATGGTGGAGCTATTGGAGGTACAAGTGCTGGTTTGGCCGTTTTAGGTGAAATTGTTTTTGATGCTCAGTTTGGCTCACTTACATCTGATCAAGCAGCATATAACCCATATCATAATCGTGTTTCAATAACAGATGATTTCTTAAATATATTGCCCGGTATATTCACGGATTCTCATTTTAATGATCGAGGAAGATTGATCCGATTAACAACAATGCTTGCAAGGCGAAACCAAGATAATAATGAAAATCTTCTAGGGATTGGCGTAGAATATAAAACTGCGTTTTGTATTGATGAAAATATGGTTGGAAAAGTTTATGGGAAAATTGTAACTCTTATTCATGAGAGTGATTCATCTGAGATTCATTGCATTGCAAATGAACCACCACAATTTACCAACATAGTATTTAATCAGTTATTGAATGGCGCTCAATATAATCTTTCAACGAGAGAATTAATTTCGCCAGGTGATTGGCTTGAACCATTTGAGCCCGAGGTTATTACAGAACCAGTATTTAGTGAATTAACTTTGATTGGTTCAGACGATAACACGTCTTCTTTTGGGCATTATTCTATAAGCGGACTCACTGAAAATGAAAATAACTGGTGGTACGGAGATTTAGGAATACAAGATGGAGAAGGATTGGTTCCTCACTCCGTTATTATTCCGAAAGTATGGAATAATTATGATTATTTCCCTAACCGAATCATTGGAGGCGAATATGGAATTGTTGGAGAACATTCAGGGTTTTCATCATTTCAAGATAGACCTTTCAGAACTATATTTATAGATGACAATTCAGAATCCACTATATCTAACGAAGGGATTATTACAGTTAATAATTTAATGTATGTGTTAGATATATTCGAATCATCTCACACTGGAAAAAATAATGAAAATATGCCAGGAATGGTGGATGCCCGTTTTCATCTGCTCACAGAAGGTGATTTATTTAGTCTTTCATCTCATTATGATTTTGTGAATATAAATTTTGATTTCAATCAAACCCCCAGTGGATTTGAATTATTTCAAAATTTTCCCAATCCGTTTAATCCGATGACAATTATCCAATATAATCTTCCAATATCAACAAAAGTTTCCATTATCATCGTTGATAGTCGTGGTGCTCTTATAAATACGTTGTTAACTAAAGATCAAACTGCGGGTAAGAAATCTATTATTTGGAATGGGGAAAATAATAAGGGAGCAAAAGTGTCCACTGGAATATATTTTTATCGATTAAAAACAAAACAATTTTCAACAACAAATAAAATGGTATATATCAAATGACCTTCCGTTTTTTTATTTTTAGTATAGTTTCAGTATTTCTAATGGCAAATCCCATGAAAGAAAAAGAAATAATTGAATTTATTGATGCAAGATATGCTGGGGATGATACTATCGTATTTGGCATGATTTCCGAAGATTTTATACTCAAGAATACACCATATGTTGGTCTTGGATTTACAACTTCTTATCAAGATGGCTATTTACTGGTGACTAGTATCGTTAATGATTCTTTGCAATCTAACCTGGCAATTAATGATACCATTCATGAGTTTAACGGAATCCCCGTTTCAAAAGATGGATTAAATCCAGCAGGTCCAGTTGGCGAAATTCAAAAAATCATTGTAACAAAAGTTGGGAAAAAAACTTTCATCGAATTGTCCATTCCTTTAATTCTTGTTCAATCGAGTGAAAACCATGACCAGTTTTTAGAATCGATTGTAAGATATGAGCAAACTTGGTTTGATTATGATATCAAAATATTAGAATTGATTCGTAAAAAAGATCGTATTTTTGTTTATTATCATTGGGAAGGTTCTAGAGTAGAAGGCGGATCAATTTATAATTTTAATGCAATGGAAATATTATATGTCGATAAAAAAACTGATTTAGTTAATAAAATAGAAAGTTTGTGGTCGGAGAAACAATTTAGAGACCAGTTCAAATAATATATATTTTATATTTTGATAAATTTAATAAAAATCTTATTCGGTTTATTAGTGGCTGAAGTACCCAGTCTTTTCATATCTATTAGGAATTCCAATGGTTTTTGATTCCATTCAACATGCTTTTGTGGATGTTTGGATTTGCAACTAAAATATTAGGTTGATAAATACTGTATTCAGATCCATTCATTTGGGTGACTTTACATCCGGCTTCCAAAGCAATTAAAATGCCTGCAGCAGTATCCCAAGGTTGGAGATCCATTTCCCAATAAGCATCTACTTTTCCTGATGCAACATGACAAATATCTATTGCAGCAGCTCCTAAGCGTCTAACACCTTGTGATTGATCTGTGAAATATTTAAACAATTCCATATTTTTTTTCCATAATTCGCCATGCTCATATCCAAAACCTGTTACAAGAAGGCTTTGTTCTATAGAACTGTTAGTAGAACAAGAGATTGGGATGCCTTCGCACCAGGCACCTTCATCTTTAATAGCAGAATAAAGTTTCGTATTAGGTAATTCTAAAACCACAGCAACTTGTGGAATTTTATTAATATATAAAGCGATGGATACGGCAAATGAAGGGTATCCATGAACAAAATTTGTTGTTCCATCTAATGGATCAATAATCCAAAGAAAATCTGAATTTGTAAATTCCTTTTTTGATTCTTCAGCAAGTATATCATGTTTAGGATATGAAGAGCGAATAATAGATTTAATTATTTTTTCCGCTTTTTGATCCGTAACTGTTACGAGATTAGTTTTTCCCTTATAAGTAGCAACTCTCGGTTTGTCTAAAGCAGCCATAATAATTTGAGAAGCAGCGATTGCTGATTCAACAGCAACAGCCAGATATTGATCATTTTTGATACGGAACATGCTCCTGTGAAAAATATTCTTTTGTCATACCTTTTAATGCGCCTGTTAACAGAATAATAGAAATTAGATTTGGAAATGTCATAATTCCTAAAGCTGCATCTCCAAAAGCCCATATAGCTTCTAATTCCGCAATTCCACCAATAAAAACAAACAGTACATAAACCCAAAGGTAGGGCATAATGGCCTTTTCACCGAAAAGGTAAACAGCAGATCGATTACCATAAAATGACCATGCAATGGCAGTAGAAACTGCGAAGAGAAGTACAGAAATTGTTACAATCTTATCACCATAATCGAATATGAAACTTAATCCTTCTTTAAATGCGAATGATGTAAGAACACTACTATTAAATAATTCGCGACCTTGAAAAATTCCAAGTTCAATTGCATGTTTTGCACTCTCTGCAGTGGTAGCAGTTATATTTACAAAAAATTCAGTATGTTTCCAAGCTCCTGTAGAAATAATGACTAACCCGGTCATAGTACAAATAATAAGTGTATCAATGAATGGGCCTAGCATGGCAACAGCACCTTCACGTACAGGATGTTTTGTCTTAGCTGTTGAATGTGCAATAGCAGCAGATCCTTGACCAGCTTCATTGGAATAAAGACCTCGTTTAATTCCCCAAAGCATTGTCATTAAAATACCACCTCCCGTTCCAGCAACAGCTGCAGGTGGATTAAAAGCCATTGTAAATATCAATGAAAAACTTCCTGCGATTTTATCCATGTTTGCAATTATAATTAGTGATGCAGCAGTAACATAAACCAAAGCCATTACAGGAGCGAGCGTTCCCGTAACATTACCAATTCTATTAATACCGCCAATAATTACCATTCCAACAACACCAGCCATGACAATACCATTAATAAATTGTAAAATAGAAACATTAAAACCAGTCCAAAGTTCATGCTTGAACGTTAAATAATGGGTCGTTCCAACGATATTAGAAAATTCTGAATAGATTTGATCTGAAACTGTAAACGATTGAATTGCATTCCCTGTAGCGAAAGAACAAATTACTGCAAAAGCAGCGAATGCAACCGCCATCCATCTCCAATTTTTTCCTAATGCATTATCTATTGTGTACATGGGACCACCAGCCGTTTTACCCAAAGCATCCATTTCACGATATTTTAAAGATAATGTACATTCAGCAAATTTGAGTGTAGTGCCAAAAAAGGCTGTAATCCACATCCAGAAAATTGCACCTGGACCTCCATAATAAATTGCTGTAGCAACTCCTGCAATATTTCCAATTCCAACGGTAGCAGAAAGAGCAGTTGTGAGTGCTCTGAAATGATTTAAATCACCTTCGTCATCGGGATTGTCATAAATGCCTCGTGTGACATTAATTCCATGTTTTAAATATCTTAATTGTGGAAAACCAAGACGAATAGTAGCATATATCCCTGTCCCTACTAGAGCCAATACCATAAGCGGGATTGCTCTTTGGCTTGGGAATGACCATACTGCATCAAATGTATGTAGCCCAAATACATAAATAATAAAAACTATTATTGCAAAGGCAATTAATCCTGCTTTCTGTCTGTCCATGAAATCTCCGTTGAATTCGATAAAGTGAAAGGGAGTTTAGAGATAACATAGAAAAAGGACAAATCGTTATTCTTCCTATCTTGACATAGTTACATTTCAAGTATGGAATTTAAGTTCAATACGATTTTGCGTACCCATTTCTATTTTTATTGTGCCATTATTCTTTCGTTTGGAATATTTATTGGTATTGTTATTCAAAGTTTATTAATTCCAATAATCATATTATTTATTTTTTTTATTTTTCTCTATTTCATCAAAACAGATACGATTTATATTTTCCTGCTAGCCGGAATTATCTTTATAAGTGGCTGGTTTATCTCATCAGTGAGAATTTTTGAAATTAACCAAAAATTAGGTTATATAGATTCGCTGCATGGGAAATCAGTAGAATTTTCAGCTGTTATTTTAGATACAAAAGAGACAGAACACGGGTGGAGAGCTAATTGTGAAATATTATCATTATCAGATCACATATTAAATCGTAGTTTTATTTTATCTGTTTATGGAAAGGGGATGATTCCTAGCGATGGTGATTCTATTCTTTCAAAAGGGGAAATAAAAAAGTTATCACAATTAAGAAATCCTGGAGATTTTGATTTCCGATCTCACTTTAGTGGTTTGGGCAACTATGGGCGATTATTTATAGATAAAAAACATAGTGTTATAATTCATCAAGGCAAATTGTCACTATATAAAAGATGGATTCACAACTCCCAAGCGTTTGTTCGAAATTCGGTTAACCAAGCCACCGATTCTAAAACTGCAGGTTTACTGACAGCATTATTATTAGGAGATAAAACTACGATTGATGAAGAAATGAAAAATGATTTTGCAAATACTGGTGTTATTCATGTATTAGCGGTTTCGGGTTTACACGTTGGTTATATCCTTATAATTTTAACAATATTTACATCAATTATTCGAATTCCCTGGGGCTGGAATCGTGTATTAATTATTTTAGGACTAATAGCTTTTTGTGCTCTAACGGGTGGTAAACCTAGTGTAATACGTGCATCTATCATGGCGGGACTATATGTTTTAACACCTATTGTTAATCGCCCTGGAAATATTTGGAATATAATTGGATTTGCAGCTTGCTTATTACTAGCCTATGACCCGTTATACATAATGGGATTAGGTTTTATTTTGAGTTTTTCAGCTGTGGTTTCAATTATTTATTTTTATGGACTTTTTGAAAAACTATTGCCAGAATCAATCAATCCCAAATATATCAAAAACTCATTCATCAAAAATACTGTATCATTATTTCTCGTCTCTCTATCGGCGCAAATCGGTACATTACCTATTACGGCATCGTACTTTCATAAGATTCCAATTATTTCTCTCTTGGCAAATGTAATCATAGTTCCAATCATAGGATTAATTGTAGTCGTTGGATTTATAATACTCGGTTTTTCATTTTCCCCAATTTTATCAGAATTGGCAGGGAATGTAGCCGAAACATTACAAATTATCATTTCTTGGTTTGCTCAATTTTTTTCGTCTTTTTCGTTTTCTTTAATTTCGATTTCTCAAGTTACCTTTGTTGATATAATTCTCTATAGTTTATTGATTATTGCATTATTTTATTTATTTCAATTAAAATATCGTGGTAAGGGAATCATTGCTCTCCTACTTATGTCCAACTTGATGATTTGGGGAAATATTTCAAATCCGATGACAAATATTATATATATGGATGTTGGGCAAGGAGATGCTGCATTAATTCAATTCTCAAATGGAAAAACAATGCTTGTGGATGCCGGAAACCGAAATAGAAGAGAAGATTGGGGGGAAAGAGTTGTTATTCCGGTATTAAATTATTTAGGAATTAAAAAACTTGAGTGGGTAGTTATGAGTCATCCTCACGCTGACCATATAGGTGGTCTTGTATCTATAGTCGAACAAATTCCAGCTGATACACTTATGGATACATATTCAGGATATGGTTCCTGGACATATAATCATTTGATAGAAACTTATAATGAACTTGGAACTATTATTAAAATACCAAAAGCTGGTGAAGTATTACAAATCACACCCATGGAATCAATTTATTTTCTAGCGCCTGATTCTTTGTTTTCTGTTAGTCAGCACAATGTAAATAATGCAAGCATCGTGTTTAAACTTATTGTTGGAAAAAAATCGTTCTTATTCACGGGTGATTTGGAACACGAAGGTGATAGAGCGTTAATTCAGTATAATTCATATTTGAAAGTAGATGTGTTAAAAGTAGGCCACCATGGATCTATTACCAGCACCACAGAAAATGTATTGGCAAAAATGAATCCGGAATTGGCTGTGGTTTCTGTTGGTGACGGCAATAAATTTTCACATCCATCTCCCGTAGTTATGGATAGATTAAGAACACATCAAATTAAAATTCATCGCACAGATTATTCAGGAGCACTTTGGCTTCAAACCGATGGAAACTCATATTGGAAAAAAGAATGGAAATGATTGCAGGCGTTGATGAAGTAGGACGAGGACCTTTGGCTGGTCCTGTGGTGGCAGCGGCAGTTGTTTTGCCCGAAAATCATACAATAATAGGATTACGTGATTCCAAAAAACTTTCAAAATCAAAACGAGAAAAATTATTTCCATTAATCTATGAACAGGCATTAGGTATCGGAATAGGTTCAGTAGATGTAAAAACAATTGACAAAATTAATATTCTAGAAGCTACTTTAAAAGCGATGCAAATTGCTTTGGGAAATTTACCGTTTAAACCTGATAGAGCACTTATAGATGGTCATCCATTAAAAAATCAAATCATTCCGAATGAAGGTGTAATTGGTGGAGACGATTTAATAGACTCAATAAAAGCAGCGTCAATTATTGCTAAAGTTACACGAGATAGAATAATGACAGACTATGGTATAATATTCCCCGAATATGGATTTGAAAAACATAAAGGGTATGGTACATCATTCCACATGAGTGTTTTAAATGAATATCGAGCAACACCTATTCATAGACGTACGTTTAATCCTGTTAGTAAAAAAATGCCAACCTTAACATGGCTTTCAGAGCAAAAACGTATTGGATGGATGGGTGAAAAACTGGCAGCTCTTTATTTGAGAAATAAAGGATTAAAAATTATTGTTATGAATAGGAATTGCCCACCACATGGAGAAATTGATATAATTGCAAAGAATGGGAATGAATTTGTTTTTATTGAAGTAAAAACTGCCTACAAAACGCATCCTAATTCGTTGGATGAAAAAGTAGATTCAAATAAACTCAAAAAAATTAGTCATGCTATTTTTAAATATCAAGAAGACACAGAACAAATTGATGATTTTCGAATTGATTGTGTATCCGTTTTGTTACAAAATAAAAAACCGATTATTAAACATTTTGAAGGGATTCTCTTAGATTGATGCATTAATTTCTGTGCTAAATTAATTGCCTATGAATACTAAAAAGATAATATCTGAAACAAAAGCAATCGTCTATATTGTACTCACTGTTCTATTAGTGAAAGTTACAGTGCTGGAAGCATATATTGTTCCCACGGGTAGTATGGAAAACACAATAATGACGGGAGACTTCCTAATTGGAAGTCGATTTGTTTACGGTTTACGTACACCAGATTGGATAGGAATTCCTTATACTGATATCGGTTTTTTTATTCCTTATATTAAATTTCCTGAATTTAAAATTCCACAAAAAGGTGATGTTCTAATTTTTAAATATCCACATGACAAATATGTAAAATATGTGAAGCGATGTGTTGCTGGACCTGGAGATACATTGAGTGTTATTGCAAAAAAACTATTTATAAATGGATTGGAAATTCCAATGTGGGAACATGGTAAATATCTTACTGCTTCTATGAAAAAACAATATCGACAACCAGATATTTTTTTATCATCTGAAACAAATTTAAACAGAGATAATATTGGTCCCATATATATACCGAAAACTGGTGATGTTTTCCAAATAAATGAGCAAACTGATTGGCGATTCTTGTTACCAATTATATTAATGGAGTCTCACAAAGCAAGCCTGGTGAATGATAATGTTAATTATGAATTTACACTTCAAGATCCTAACGAGTTGTTTCGAAGAAAAGGGGACCCCGTTGTATATGAAAATTATTTCCCAAAAGGAAGGTTGCTAACACCGTGGAGCAAAGCAATTAAAGATGAACATTTTCAGTATTTATTAATTGACGGGAAGCCGATTTCTGAATTAGATGAATATGTAATCTCTCAAAATTATTATTGGGCTATGGGTGATAATCGTGATGACAGCCTAGATTCAAGGTATTGGGGCTACGTTCCTGAAAACAATATTCTTGGCGAAGCACTTTTCACTTATTTTTCAATTGATTTAGATTCTTGGATTCCACGTTGGAATCGAATAGGAACTGTGATTAGGTAATTATTCTTGCGTAGCATCCTTTTTGTATTTCTTTCATTTTCATCTGTACAATTTTCATTTTGCCCAACCTATCCAAGAATGGTTATGCATTTTTCATATGATAAACCACGAGAAGATGTGATTTTAGAAATGAGAAATTTCTTAATTGAAGATGGATTTGTAATTTTAGAGTACGCCCCAAACGATGGATTTTTATTCACAGATTACAAATTATATGATTGGGGTGAAGGACAAAGATTTATTTCGGTGATAGTAAATATTCAAGATAAGATGACTATAACAGGACAAGGGAAAATGGATATTCCCGTCTCAGGTATTGGAAATAATGATGAGCTGTTAAAAATTAAAACATTTGATAATCTGCCATATAAAATTCAAAAAAAAACTGTTTTGACTCTTATTAAACCCCTTGAAAAATTGGGGTATAAAAAAATGAATCACTGGCCATGAACTTTGGGTTGCGATGTTGCAAATCTTGTATGAAATTTCTAGACTCATTTTTACCAATTCAGAAATAACTTGTTAAAGAAAAAATGAATATTGATTTTGAAAACAAAGATAGTAGAACTAAATATCTAAACGATAAGCTGGATAATTTATTATCCGAAATTAACGAAAGCTACGGACGTGTGTTGTTTGATGAGCTTGTTACGCGACTTCAACGTACTATAATTGATTTTAATGAAGAAGTAAAAGAAATCATGGGTGCACTGAAATTAAGTTCAGACAGGCGAAATCAAATCATGCATGATTTGATGGAAGGCAATGAAGCGTCTTCTGAAGATAGTGTAGCAAATGAAGCGGATAAAGAATTAGAAGATACTCCTGAAATGAGTGCTTGGGAAAAGCGCTTAGAACGTAAATAACATAGAGGATTGAATGAACGCTAAAGATAAATTTGTATTTGTAATATTAGGCGCACTTTTTGTTAGTGCATTTTATTTCCAATTTTTAACCGATGAACTAAATATCCGAATGGATGAGCTAAACCTAGCTGATACAGAGCATGTGGATATCGTTCTGAATGAGTTTTCGGATAGTTTACGTGTTTATAACTTAAGATTTGTTGGCCGAGGTAAACATTTAAGGAAAGCTCAAAAGGATATTGTCGCTAATTCAGATCTCATTGAAAAGAACACAGATTCATTGGCTTCTATGATTGATGATGTGAGTTTTGCTCTTGACAATTTCAAACGAAATACCAATAAAAAATTCAAGGATGTAAATAATGATCTTGATGATTTAGCTATTGAAGTAAAAGGAATTATTCGTAAGCTAAAGCAAGGTATTTCGGACTTAGAACAAACAACGTCTAGGTTAGAGAAACAATTAAAAGAAATCGAAGATTTGGCTTTAATTCAAAAAGAGAAAGCAAAAGCCGCTGAAGATAAAAATTAATTTTTAAGAATACTTTTTTTAATTCAAAGGGACTGAAATATCAGTCCCTTTTTTGTTTGTATATAATATGTAACATAGTTAATAAACTGTTTGATTTATAAATTCACTCCGTTATGATTTTTTCAATGTTTTCTTCATAAAATTATTAGAACAATAGGAAAATACATTTAAAAAAATCGAATTTGAGTCCCTAATTTACTAGGCTTTATTTTATTAATAATTGGAGGACTTATGTCTGGAAAAGTACAAGAGTTTACCGACCAAAACTTTGAATCAGATGTTACTCAATCAACTGTACCTGTCTTAATTGACTTTTGGGCAACGTGGTGTGGCCCTTGTAAGGCAATTTCACCCATCATTGAAGAAATAGCAGGAGAATATGATGGTAAGGTAACTGTTGGAAAAGTTGATGTTGATCAAAATCAAAACACTGCTATGAAGTATGGTGTAAGAAGTATTCCCACATTATTAATCATGAAAGATGGGAAAGTAGTAAATCAAATTGTTGGTGCTGTTCCAAAAGAGAATATCACTAAAATGTTAGACGAAATTATTTAATTAATAAGGAAAAAGGGAAATGAAGCGGAAAGTCATTATCATTGGTTCTGGACCTGCTGGGTTGACAGCTGCGATTTATGCAGCAAGGGCAAATTTAAGTCCTTTAGTTTTTGAAGGTGCCCAACCGGGTGGCCAACTCACAATAACAACAGATGTAGAAAATTACCCAGGATTCCCCAATGGAATTATGGGACCAGATTTAATGGATGAACTCAGGAAACAAGCACAGCGCTTTGGTGCAGAATGTGTATTCAAAACTATTGATAAAGTTGATTTTTCTGAGCGTCCATATAAGGTATGGACCAGTGGCAATGAGTATTCCGCAGACGCGATAATTATTTCAACCGGTGCAACAGCACGTCTTCTTGGATTAAAATCTGAAACTGAATTAATGGGGAATGGCGTATCTGCTTGTGCGACCTGTGATGGCTTTTTTTATAGAGATAAAAAAGTTCTCATTGTAGGTGGCGGTGATTCCGCAATGGAAGAAGCTACATTTTTAACCAAATTTGCATCTGAAGTTATTATAATTCATAGAAGAGAAGAGTTTCGAGCATCTAAAATAATGGTCGAACGTGCTTTGGCAAATCCTAAAATATCAGTGGAGTATAACTCCAACGTAGATGATATCATTGGCACAAAAGAAACAGGAGTTACATCTGTTCGTCTTGTTGACACCCGTAATGGTGAAAAACGAGAAATCGAATGTGATGGTGTTTTTATGGCTATAGGCCACGACCCAAATACAAAACTTTTCAATGATTCTATTACATTAGATGAAGCTGGATACATTGTTACAAAACCAGATTCTACCTATACAAATATTGAAGGTGTTTTTGCTTGTGGTGATGTTCAAGATCATACCTATAGACAAGCTGTTACAGCAGCAGGGTCTGGGTGCATGGCAGCCATTGATTCGGAACGCTGGTTAGAAAAACAAACTCATTAAATCGCATTTTATTTGATCCCTTTTTCTAATGGGCTTTGACCCAAAAGGAAAAGAAAATGGCACAATCAAAAAGATTAATATTTAAGGTAAAAAAATTAGAGAAATCCTTTGGATCTCATCAAGCTTTAAATATAAGTAGTCTTGAAATCCATCCGGGAACTATATATGGAATAATAGGAACGGTTGGCAGTGGGAAATCTGCTTTATTAAATATATTAGCTGGTGTAGAAAAAGAGACAAGTGGTACTGTCTTGTACGACGAAAATCCTTATAAAACAAATTGGCGTGGTAAAATACTTCCTCACGAAGAAGTGTTCTACTCGAATAATCCCGAATTATCTAATTCAAATGTTACTGTTTCAAGTTATGTTTCTTCTCATTTTGGAAAGAAAAAAAATATAATAAAAACGAGATATTTTAATTCAGGGAGTTTTAAAAACCTCTGGTCTAGAAAATTGAATAATATTTCACAAGGGGAACGACATTGGCTTGGGATGATTTTTGCTTGCGAAGTAGACCCAAGAGTATTGCTAGTAGATGATTACGCTGTATTTTTCAATTCAACCATGGAACAGGATTTTCGAAATCAACTCACCAAAATGAATCGTACATTAGGGACAACGTTAGTTTTATCTTCTCCTACAGATATTCTCTTGAAAAAATTTGCATCTGTCCTAATTTATCTAGATAATGGACATATTTCAAAAATTCGTTCAGGATTGTCAAGAAAACCACAACGAGGTCATGATAATCGGAATAAAAGAGATAGTCGAAATCAAAGTAAAACAAAGACTCGAAAAAATCAGGTGAAAAAGTAAAACTCATTTCATAATTATTCAAAATTCAATTTCGAATTGTCTAAAATGAAAATAGATCTTAAATCGTTATTTAATAAGATTACAGAAAAACGCATTCTTGTAATTGGGGATGTAATGTTAGATAAATATATTTGGGGTAGTGTTGATCGAATTTCACCGGAGGCGCCAGTTCCAATAGTTCATATTGAAAGGACAGATTATCATTCTGGCGGTGCAGCAAATGTGGCGCGCAATATTCATGGGTTAGGAGGAAATGTCACTCTCATAGGATTAATTGGGAAAGATGATAGTGGGCGCATTTTGAAAACAATTCTGTCCGAAGATGAAGGAATTCGTTGTCAATTAGTTTCTGATAATGCAAGAGAAACTATTGTGAAAACACGGATTATTGCACAGGGACAACAGGTAGTACGATTAGACAGGGAATCCATTTCAATACCATCAGCTGAAATAGCTGCAACCCTAAAACAAACTATTATTAATTCTCTTACGGAAATTGATGCTGTCATTCTTCAAGATTATAATAAAGGTGTTTTTACCCAAGAGTTGATAGAATGGATAATGAATCTTTGTCAAAAGAAATCCATTCCTGTTTATGTTGATCCAAAAAAAAATCATTTTTCATGTTTTTCAGATGCTCGCTTATTTAAACCTAATTTATCGGAGTTTTATTCTAGAAATAATGATGTAAATGATTTTAAAAAAGCTGGTGAATTATTTAGAAAAGAACATAATTTTAACATGCTTATGATCACTCAAGGAGAAAAAGGGATGACCCTTTTTATGAAAAATGAAATTTTACAAATTCCGACTAAAGCTAGAGCTGTACATGATGTTTCAGGAGCAGGCGATACAGTTATCGCCACATTTGTATTGAGTGACTTATGTGGCCTGTCTCCAGCTCAATCTGCTTGGCTTTCTAATTTGGCAGCAGGTAGGGTTTGTGAAGAGTTAGGCGTCGTTCCAATTAATACTGCTTCATTATTGGACATTGTTAACCATCATTCAAATTAGATTCCAATAGATTGATGATTCGTATCCTCTTATTTCTTTTACTATTTACTCAACCTAGCCAACTTACCGCACAGCCAGATTCACGATTTCGTCCCTTCGACTGGACATTGTATAGAGGAAGCGGATCCATTACATCTATTACTGAAGGATTTACTTTTGCATATATTGGTACAGAAATGGGCGGGTTAAAAAGATTTAATATATTTAGCCAAAATTTTGATGAGCCAATTACAATTGCACAAGGATTGAAAGATAATAATATTACCGCAACTCATTTTGATATGAAAACTGGGCTAATTTGGGCCGCATCATCTAATCATATTCAATATTCATTTTCGAGAGAAGGAGATTGGTATGCACAAAATCTCCAAAACCTAGGGTTGTCAAGAAATGATTTAATTAATCGAATAGGGTCGTCTGAAAATTTTCTTTGGCTTCAGGCTAGATCTTCTTATGTGAAATTAGATCATTCATCTGGAACTTTGATTGGAATTTATCCGGTCCCTGATGAATTAAATATTGAATGGAGCAGTGGACGGTATATTGGGCAATCGGATCTTCATGAATTATTTATGACATATTCTGTTATGGCGGGTTGGATATTAAATGGTGACGAATTAATTGATGACTTAGGGAGACGAATCGATATATCAACAGGATTAATTGGTCGAAATGGTAATGTTTATGCTGGAGCAGAAGATGGTACTTTCTTTCAAGGTACGACCACCATGGAAACTTTTTATCCCTTATATCCTGATATATCAAATACGGATGTTTTGGCGATATTTGATGATGGCGAAGACTTTTGGATTGGAAGTTCTGATTATATTTCATCTAAAGGTATTTCTAGACTAAATCCACAAACTATTGAATCCGACATTTACCAATTTGATGGAACAATAAATATGCAGCCGACTTCAATATATTCTATTCATGTTTCTGATAATGAATTATGGGCAGGTGGAAATGAAATGATGTTGGTATTTGATATGAAAAAAAACTATTGGCGTACTTTGGATGAAACCAGAGGAATTCCTTCAGGTGCTATATGGGATATTTATGGAGATTCAAACTATGTTTGGGTGGGGTCTTCCGCTGGGTTAAGTCGAATTGATAAATCAATTCGTAGAGAAGCACCTATTGGAATTGAACCCTTATTTAATAATATTCCTGTATATGATATTGAAGGAATTGATAATGATATTTGGATTGGATCTAGGTCTGGATTATTTGTATTTAATAAAATAAATCCCCAAATAAGACAGGCAAAAGATATTGGCCGGAAAGACTTTCCTGAAATGATGGTTCGAATTACAGCAATTAAAGAATATGATGGTGTAATTTTTGTGGCAGGAGAGATGGGAATTGCTAAATTCAGACTTGATACTCAGGAGTGGAACTTAGTTTATCCATCAACGCTTTACCATGGAAACACAGTTTATTCAATGGCCGTGAATCGTAAATTCCTTTTTCTTGGAACTAAAGACGGGTTAGTCAGAATTAATAAAAAAACAGGATTTTATCGGGATTACTCATATGATTTTATTGGACAAGTAAATGATATTAAACTGGATGGAAATGTAGTTTGGCTAGGGACATCAAGAGGTCTCATAAAATTTAAATGGAAAAGAGATTCATGAAACGAAATATAATTATTCTTCTTACAGCATTTTTCATTGTTGGCTTTCTTTTTTCTCAAGGAATGGGACGGTCTAAAAAAATAAAAACTAATGTTGAGAAATTTTCTCTCATTCCTTTTGCTGAACCTGCAGATTCAGATTCCATTAAAATTGTTACATTTATTGAAATTCCTTTTTATTCATTACAATTTGTAAAAGATGGAAATGAGTTTGTGGCGGTATACAAAGCTTCGATTGGAATTAAAGGGAAAAAAGGAAAGAGCTTAGGGCATCATATTTGGACTGATTCAATTAGGGTAACGGATTATACACATACAAAATCCAAAATAAAAAATCGTAAACATTTTTTTACATTTATCATTCCAACTGGAGAAAAGTATGAATTGATTGGTGAGTTACAAGATGCAGATACAAGAAAGAAAGGTATTCAAAAGAAAAAAATAAATTTAGAAGCCTATTTGTCAACTCCATCCTTAATGACACCTTTGTTCTTTTTAAACTTAGATGGGAAATGGGGATTTAAAGACGGAATGATTCCTACAAAAGGATATAGAGTAAGAGAAATCGGGGATGGAATACAATTACAGATTTCTGGATTTGTTGGTCCCGGCGATTTTAACGTTGAAGTTTATTTATCGAATGGGAATATAACAGATTCACTTATTAATCAATTTAATGGTTATGGCGATTTGGGATATTTTAAAGAAATAATTTTCATTCCGGCGTTGAACCTTGAATCCATTAAAAATGATTTTGAAATAATTATTACTCAAAATAGGAAAAAAGATAAAAAGCAAATTGTATTCTCAACCTATAAATCGGGTATTTCAAATTTTGTTAATAATATTGATATGGCATTAAAACAGATGAAATATATTATTTCCAATGATGAACGTTTAAAACTCAAGGGCCAATCATCCAAGGATAAGGAACAGATATTTTATACGCTGTGGAAAGATCGAGATCCAACTCCAAAAACTGAATACAATGAACTCATGGAAGAATATTATGGTCGTGTCTGGTATGCAAATGAGCATTTTGATGCATGGCAACCTGGCTGGGAAACTGACCGAGGAATGATTTATATCCTATTTGGGGCACCGGACGAAGTTCAACGTACTAATCCGTCCACATCTTCGTCATCTCTTTACCAAGTATGGAGTTATTATAAAGTCAGTAAACAATTTGTTTTTAAAGATCAAAATGGCTTTGGTGATTTTCGTCTTGAAACACCATTTTTGGGAGTTGGTTTATGATTTTAAAAAGATTCTCTCATAGCGGAATCCAATCATTTAAAAAATGTCCAGCTCAATTTAAATTTCGATATATTGATCAAAATTATAAAAAGGATGAAGGAGTCGAAGCATTCCTCGGAAAGAGAGTCCATGAATCTATTGAGTATTTGTATAATTTAGTTAAAACGGGAGTGGTCCCTTTAGTAGATGAAATATTGAAAGTACATCGGTCTCTTTGGAAAGAGAAATGGCATAATCGCGTTGCTATAGTATATCAAAATAAACAAGCTCGAGACTATTTTAATTTAGGGGAAGAGTGCATTGCTCGATTTTATAGACTTAACTATCCATTTGAAGAAAAAGTAATTGCGAATGAGCATGAAATGGTTTTTTTATTGGATAATGATGAAAATTATAAAATTAAAGGAATTGTTGACCGAATTGATCATGACGGAAATGGAAATTGGGAAATTCATGACTATAAAACTGGAAAAAGAGCCTTGTCCCAAAATGCAGCTGACAAAGATCATCAATTAGCATTGTATCAAATTGGACTGATGTCAGAAATTGAAAATATAAAATCGGTAAAATTAGTATGGCATTTTATCCAACATGGTATTAAAGTTGAATCAATTAGAAATAATGATGAATTAAACAATGTTATTATTGAAACAAAAAATGCTATTGATACGATTAGAACTAAAATAATAAATGGGGGAATATTTCCACCAAAGAAAACGATTCTTTGCAATTGGTGTTATTACTGGGAAGAGTGTTCTTCGCAATCGGGAACGAACCCTTACTTTAACTCTTAACATGAAAAATTTATCTAATACAGAAATTAATGCAATTCAAGCTGCAATAAGTTTATCGGGATTAAATGAAGCCCATAAAACTGTTTTATTAGCAATGATAAAGAAACCGAATGAAGACCATGGCACTGCTGATTTATATGTAGATGGGGCTTCGGATCTTCATTCAAAAACTGCTGGAATTGGTGGAGTAATATATTCGAATGGAATTGAAATATTTTCATTCGCTATTCCATTAATAGATAAAACAAATAATGAAGCTGAATACATGGCTATGATAAAAGGTATCCAAGATGCTTTAACACTTAATATTCAGGATTTAAGAATTTTTTCAGACAGTGAGTTAGTGGTCAAACAAATTAATGGTGAATATAAAGTAAAAAATGATCGAATGAAAAAGCTCCATACGTTAGTTTTTTCAGAGTTGCAGAATATGGGGAAATGGGTAGTAACACATGTCAGGCGTGAAAAAAATACTCGCGCTGATGAATTGAGTAAAATTGGTATGATGGAAGCACGAAAAAACAAATAATGAAAATGTCCATTTATATCAGTCAGATTTTCTGTGTAACTTATATATTCAAATTCAAATAAATAATAAATATTATACATAGTGAACCTCTTTAAACTCCCACAATTATTCAACTGGATTTCCGGTGATGTAGCAATTGATCTCGGCACAGCCAATACACTTATATGGTTAAAAGGTCATGGAATTATCGTTAATGAACCATCAATCGTGACGAGAAATATTCTTGACGGGTCTATTGTCGCCGTTGGCGACGAAGCAAAGGCGATGGTTGGGAAAACTCATCGCGAGTTAGAAACAATTCGTCCATTACAAGATGGTGTCATTGCTGATTCTAAAATGACAGATGGTATGCTTCAAGGATTTATTCGGAAAATAAATTTAAATCGACTCGCTAGGCCAAGAATGGTTATATGTGTCCCTTCAGGTGTAACAGAAGTCGAACGAAAAGCAGTTAAAGAATCAGGAGAACGTGCTAATGCTCGTGAAGTTTACTTAATTGAAGAACCTGTTGCTGCCGCAATTGGGATTGGGCTCGATATTAGTAAACCCGTAGGAAATATTATTGTTGATATCGGTGGAGGTACAACTGAAATTGCAGTAATCTCATTGAATGGTGTCGTGACAAAAGAAACAATTCGAATTGCAGGTGATGAAATGGATGAAGCTGTTTTACAATGGTTTCGAAATGAACATAAGCTTGAGATTGGGTTAGGCATGAGCGAAAGAATTAAGAAATCGGTAGGATCTGCAATGAAAATGGATTCTACTGAAATTGCTGTAAAGGGAAGAGACTTAGTATCCGGAATACCAAAAACAATTCAAGTTTCATCGGATGAAATTCGTCAAGCTCTAAAAGAACCAGTTAATCAAATTGTGGAAGCTGTAAAACGTTGTCTTGAACAAACCCCACCAGAACTTGCTGCAGATATTCTTGAAAGAGGAATAATCCTTGCTGGTGGTGGAAGTTTACTAAATGGAATTGACCAAATTATACGTGAACGGACAAATGTACCCGTTAATGTATCTGAAGATCCATTATTAGCCGTAGTCAAGGGAACTGGAATGGTATTAGAAAATTTAAAAAAATACGAAGCAGTATTGTTGTAGATCTTTATGCGCGGTCTTTACCTTGCGATTGTCCGTAACAAAAATCATTTCCTTTTTCTCCTCTCTCTGTTTTTTTCATCCATTTTACTTTTAAATAATGATAATCAACGGATGTATGTCATCCGAGGAAAATCGACTGAAATAGTTGCATTTATCTCATCACCCGTAACTTGGATTAAATCCCTCATGTTTCTGGAAGATGAGAATAGTCTTCTTAGAGAAAGCACTCTATCTTTATCTCTTCAGGTTGAATCCATGCTCAACCTACAAAAAGAAAATGAACAATTATTAGAAATGCTAGACTTTAAACGGCAGACTAAAATATATCTTAAACCCGCTCGTGTTGTAAACAAAGGCCTTCAACCAAATCTATTATCAATAGTTATAGATGTAGGTACAAACGATGGTGTAAAAGCAAATCAAACCGTTTTGACACCAAAAGGAGTTATTGGTAAAACCATTTCAGCCGGAGAAACGGCAACAGTTGTACAATTAATAACAGATATTAATTATCGGTTAAGTGTTCGGATTATTCCTAGTGGTGCCACCGGAATATTGAGATGGCTTGGCGTTGGTAAAGGGCAAGTGCGGGAAGTACAGAAAAATGTAAATATTAATATTGGAGATAAAATTATTACTTCAGGGTTTAGTGATATTTACCCATCAGGGCTCCCCGTTGGAGAAGTTGCTGGAGTATTAGATGAACGTGGGAGTTTTCAAAAGATTTTAAATGTTAATCTCCCTAACGATATGAGTTCTTTTCAATATGTATTTGTAATTGTAGATGCTAATGATGAAATGGAGTAATTTTTTTATTACGGGCATATTTGTATGGCTTATTCAGCTTTTACTAGCTGATTTTCTTGCTATTCAAACAATTCGTCCAGATTTCATTGCAATTCTTGTATTATACTGGTCAATTCGATATGGGGGGGCATTTGGTACAGTTGCTGGTTTTTTAATTGGTCTTTTAATAGACTTGTCGGGCTCTGTATCTTTTTTCGGATTATCTCCAATGATTTATTCAATGACTGGATATCTTGGTGGATTCTTAATGGGACAATATTCGAAATTAAATCCTTTTTATTTTTCAATTTCATGGATATTAATTCTTTCGTTACAATTTTTTATTTTCTGTGTTGTACAGTATCAAGAAATTTGGGCAATAAATCCACAACAGTTTTTTGGACAATGGGTTGGCACAACGCTTTATACTTTATGTTTTGCTGGGATATTTCAATTTATTTATCCAATTCATAAAATAGCATAATGTTAAAAGCTGACAACCTAGTCTCTATACGTCAATATTTAGTGTCAATTGTCATAGTATGGATATTGATAGCAATTCTTCTAGCTCGTTTTTTTTATATTCAAATATTAAGCCATGATAGATATAGAAAAAAAGCAAATACCAACCGTATAAGGAAAGTTACTACAACTGCTCCTCGTGGATTAATTCTTGATAGAAACGGACATATTTTAGTTGATAATTTGCCAACCTATGTTCTTACGGCTATTCCGGGGGAATTGTCTGAGAAAGGTCAAAAGTTTGGTTTTATATCGAAAATAATAGGATTGGATTCCATAAGAGTTTCAAAAAATTATTCAAAGTACTATAGGGGAAGATTTATTTCCACAAGGTTAGCAAAAGATTTAACTTTTACACAAATTTCAAAATTGGAAGAAAATAAATTAGATTTAGAAGGAATTTATTATCAACAAATTCCAGAAAGATATTTCCCTTCAAGAGTTAGAGCATCTCATATTTTAGGATACGTAAAAGAAGTAGATAAGAAAATTAGAAAATCAATCCCAAATAAAAGTGAATATGAATTAGGAGATATGATTGGATGGAATGGGCTCGAAAAAAAATACGAATTATATTTAAAAGGGAAAAGAGGTGTAAAATTTTATGAAGTTGATAACTTGGGTCGTGAAGTTGGATATGTAAGCGACCTTCCACTAATAAACCCTAAGCCAGGTCAAAACATTGTCACAACCATAGATATTGAGATTCAAGAATCCATAGAAGCGTTAATGAAAAATAAGCGTGGTGTAATTTTGGTGGGTAACCCTAGTTCAGGTGAAATACTTGGGGCAGTTAGTGCACCAGATTACAAACCAGATTTATTTACTGGATTGATGTTGGAAGAAGATTGGAAAAACATTCTGTATGATCCGGGTAAACCATTAATTAATAGATTTAATTCAGGATTATATCCTCCAGGTTCTATTGTCAAGATGGTTACAGTTGCAACACTGATGAAAAATCCGAAATTTGATCCATTAACTTTACAAGATTGCGCTGGGGCCTATCAATTTGGTGACAGATTATTTGGATGTTGGTTAGGTCAGGGGCATGGTAAAATGAATCTTAATTCAGCTCTTATTAATTCCTGCGATGTATATTTCTATAAAACGGTCAATTTATATGATTTAGGTTTATTATCTGATACATTTAATGAATTTGGATTTGGAGCTACTACGAAAGTTGATATTATAGGTGAAGCAAAAGGACTAGTTCCTAATAAAGCTTATATGAATAAAAAACATGGGCGATATGGGTGGTCTAAAGGTGCAATCTTGAATTTTTCAATTGGACAAGGCGAGCTTTTAGTTACACCTATTCAAGTTCTAAATTATATAAATTTATTAGCTACAAGAGGCGAAGCTAATACTCCTCATTTTGTATTGGGAACCTCGTTGCCTGAGAACACTCATCCACAAATCAGTTCTGAGAATTGGGATAGAATTATTAATGCAATGGGGGAAGTGATTTCTCATGATAATGGTACAGGTAAAAAAGCGCAACCTAATTCTCCAATGGTAAAAGTTTATGGAAAAACTGGAACGGCTGAAAACCCACATGGCAACAATCATGCCTGGTTTGTAGGTTGGGCAGAATTTTCAAATCAAAATTACTCAATAGTTGTTTTATTAGAAAATGCAGGTTCAGGAGGGGCTGTTGCAGCGCCAATAGCTGGAAAGGTATTTACCAATATACTAAAAAAACAAGATTTTGCTTCAAAATGATTTTTGAATTAAAAAAGTTTGAAATAAAAGATTTGCCAACAAATATAATTTGGGCTGTTAGTATTCTTACAGTTATAGGGCTTCTTGTTTTAAAAAGCATTTCTCAACATCATATAGGAACTATACTTGGGAACCCATTTTCCAAACAGATATTATTTATGGTGCCAGCAATAATTAGTACTATAATTATAATATTTATTCCCAAATATATAATACATAAATATGCTTATTTAATTTATGTATTTGGAATAATAATTGTTTTATTGCCATTCTTAGGGAAATCTCATGCTGGTACATATCGCTGGTTGGATATTGGACTTCCATTTGCACTACAACCAAGTGAGTTCGCTAAAATTTTTACTACGATAGCTTTAGCCAGATATTTATCTGACCATAATTTGAAGATGAAGTTAGTTACTTCAACCATATTCCCTATAATTATGGTATTAATACCAACAGTAATTGTATTAAAACAACCTGACCTTGGTACAGCTATTGTTATGATTGTACCGGTTTTACCAATGCTATACTGGGCTGGAGCAAGACCTTTTTATTTATTTTTATTTCTAGCACCACTTTTTAGTATGCTTACTGCATTTCACACTATAGCATTTACAATATGGGCAATTATTTTAGGGTTAACAATTTTTATAGCTAGACCGAAGTTGCTTCTTTCTTTATTATTGTTTTTTGGTAATATTTTCATTGGATTATTATCACCCATTCTCTGGAATTCTTTATCTGCATATCAACAAAATCGAGTTTTGACTTTTATAAACCCGGATAAAGATCCACTAGGTGCAGCATACCAAATTATTCAAAGTAAAACTGCTATTGGATCTGGAGGCCTTTTTGGTAAAGGGTGGGGAGCAGGAACTCAAACTCATTTAAATTTTTTACCCGTTCAAGAATCGGATTTTATACTGTCTGTGATTGGTGAAGAATTGGGATTCATAACAATCTCAATTGTATTATTAGTATTTGGTTATTTTATTTCTCAAATTATGAAAAAATCATATTTATCAAATGATCGGTTTTCGAGTTTGGCTTTAGTTGGATTTGCTACGATATTATTAAGCCATGTATTTGTAAATACAGCAATGACAGTTGGTCTTATTCCTGTTAAAGGTTTGCCATTGCCTTTCATCTCTGCGGGAGGGTCCTTTTTAATATCAAGTTATTTTATGTTGGGTTTAATATTAAATCTAAGTATTAATTATTCTGACTGATAATTGTATTTGATGATGAACATTCAAACGGTAAATTCCTCGCCGATTTGAAGAACAAAACGGATAAAAGAATGACCTATCATTCCACATACATAAAAAACATAATTTTCGCTCTAATATTTATGACTGCATTTGCTTTCAGTCAAGGGTATAGCAGCAAGGAAGCAAACAAAGAGCATAGACGAATTCATGCCAAGGTTGATAGAATTCGTGTACAAGTAGATTCTTTAGAACTTGATAATCAAATATTATTACCTGAATTAATGGCCGCTTTTAAACAGGCAGTTAAAAGTAAAGCTCAACAAGATTCTGTGACATTAGTTATCTTAAAAAGAATTAATACACTTAGTGATAAAATTGTGAGTCTTGAAAATCAGTCGAGATATATGGACAGTACTGCTCTTGAAATATTTAATAAATTGGTGTTAGTAGAAAATAAAATTGTAACACTGACAAATAGTTATAGTGAAATGGCTAAACTGAAATCGGATTCTCCTATAACGGCAGAACCTAAATATAATTCTGCTCAATATAAACAAACTTACATGGAAAGCTTAGGACATTTTCAAAATCAAGAATTTGATGAAGCAATTTCAGGTTTTAAAGAATTAGTTTTGTCAGATGCAACAAATGATTTAGCTGACAACAGTCAATATTGGCTAGCAGAATGTCATTATTCCCAAAAAAACTTCAAAAAAGCAATAGCAGCATTTGAAAAAGTATTTACTTATCCAGCAACAGATAAGGATGACGATGCGCAACTCAAAATTGGATTATCCTATCAGAGTATAGGGAATATTAAAAAAGCACGTGAAGAATTTCAGCGAATGCTAGATTATTTTCCTGGTAGTGAATATTATCCAAAGGCAAAAGAAGCATTAAAACAATTATCAATTAATTAACACTATAATTTAAATCATATGTCAAAAAAACTTTATTATTTAACTACGGAAATTACTCCATTTGCCAACGTGTCTGGCTTGGGTGAATTCTCAGCGAAAGTTCCATTAGCTCTTCAAGAAAAAGGACATGATATACGTACCATCATTCCTAAATATGGATATGTAAGTGAAAGAAAATATATTCTACGAGAAGTAATTAGGTTAAGAGAAATTCCATTTGTTTATAAAGGAGAAGAGATTAGCGCAAGTGCTAAGAGTGCTTTTATTCCAAAAACAAGAGTACAAGTCTATTTTTTAGAAGATGAATATTGGTTTAAACCACTCTCTGATTTGGTCTATAAATCTAAAAATGGACGCGTATTAGCTGATAATGGTGAAAGATATGGGTTTTTCGCAAAAGCTGTTTTAAGTACGTTACCACATCTCTTTTGGGCACCCGATATTTTTATTTGCAATGGCTGGCAAAGTGCGATGGTTCCAGGAATGTTTAAAAAACATTTCGATGGTATTAATGAATTTTATAAAGAGATTAAAACTGTAATGGTTATTCATGATCTTGACGAATATGCTGAGTTTTCTCGAACTGACCTTGATAATGCTGAAGTACCAATTCATAAATCTTTGAAGGGCAAGATGCTAAATATATATGAAGTTGGAGCCTTTGAAGCTGATGCGATTATTATTTTTGATAAACCATCTTCAAATATTTCTAAAGAATTGCTTTTAAAACCAGGAATTAAAGCAAATAAGAAAAAAGTAAATGTAATAAAATGGTCTGATGATGAAACACCAGACTACTTGGCAATTGCCGATAAAATGGATAAAGTTTTAAAGAAACTTTCCGACTGATTTATCATATAAACTAATCTACATGAAACTTAGATCTTTAATATTAACCCTAGCAGGTGGGGCTCTTCTTGTTGTTACATCATTTCGATGTACTGAGAAACCAATTAATTCTGATTTGTCACATTTAGCATTATCAATTGACACACTTACGATAAAGGGAATAAGCGCAATTCCTTATTCGGTTGCACCAAATATTGGAACTAATGATAAGTTGTATCTTGGATCCAAAAACGAATTAGAAATCCCAGTTGCCTTTATAGGTATTACCGATCATTATCGCTGGAATGATTATTATGACTCTACTGTTACATTTGATAGTGTTAAATTTATATTATATTCTAATGATAGCTTATTAAATCAGTCTTCAACTCCCAATTTATATTTTAATCCAGATTCTCAATTCCATGAATTAAATAGTAATAATCTAAATTATGAATTTATTCCATCTGATTGGATTGATCTTGGCCAACCAACAGTTCATATAAACAGGGATTCCTCATCAATCTTTACCGGAACAGAATTGATTTGGAATATCATGAGTTTAATTGAAACATTGACTGATTCATCTGATTCTAATCTTGTTAGAACTTTTGCAATTCAGTTATCAAATAGCGATACTACATTTATTGAATTATTTAGTCGTGATGCTACTACTGGAGAAAAAGACCCCAAAATTCAATTGCGATTACTTGAGTCGTTCGATATTTCTGAAGATTCAATTTATGTAGATACGGTTAATGTTAATATTTACTCATTTGGTGATGTTTCAATTATTGATCCGGGTGTAATTGCTCTCGATGATACAACTATAATAAAAATTAGTAATGGAAGTGGACAGAGGTCTATTATAACAATTCCTTTTAACTCAACGACTTTGAAGGATGGCGCATTAATACGAAATGCGACATTATTAATTCCAGTAGATACCACAAATAGCACTGATGGATTTAAACTGACTTTAGATCCTATAAATGAAATCTCTGATACAAATTATGTAGAGAATGAAACGGATCCCTATACTGGAATAGGATATCCATACAAAATAACAAAAGAAATAAATGATGGATTTTATAAAATTGAATTGAAAAATATTTTGCAAAATATTACTTTAGGTAATGAAATCAACATTGGGTTTAAAATTGTATCTGATAAAAATAATAATCCATTTGAATCTGTTATATTTGAATTGGAAAATGATTCAACATCCGCTGTCTTGACTATTTTATATGTCGTTAATTAAATATATTTTACTTGGACTTATTTCCTTGTCCATTGTAAATGGACAAGGTACCATGAATTCGTTTGGATTAGGCCATTATAGCTTCAATCAAGGAATTACTAGTGCTGGAAATGGACTTAATTTTCTTGTCCCTTCATTTCAAAGAAATGTTTCTTTAGTGAACCCTTCAACTTGGCATAATTTACAGTATACATACTTATCTTTATCTTACAGCGGAGATGAGAATACTATTGATGAAAACACAATAAATAATGGTTACTCTGGGCTCTCTAATGCTATTTGGATAATTCCTATAAAGAAAAAAGGATCGTTAGGGTTATCGCTTTCTCCTTATTCTGATCAACGTATTTCTTTAGTAAGTCAAGATACATTGAGTTTTACTGCATTTGATAGTACGTTTAACTATTCCAATTCTTTTAAAAGATCGGGTGGTATAATGGCTTTTAAAATAGGATTTTCACGTTTATTGAATGATAAAATTTCTATTGGTTTTTCTGGCGATTTTTTATTTGGTTCATCAAGACAAAATGAATCAATATTTTTTGAAGGAAGTTCGATAATTCAAACTTCTCGAACCAATTATTCGGGTGTGTTAGGTACATTTTATTTGTCGTCAGTTTTTAATGAAAAATTTGTGTTATATGCAAGTTTGAAAAAATCATTGAAACCTTTAGATGGTGTTTATTCAAAAAAATATTTATTTGATGATGGTAATGGAAATGGATATCATGATTTTAGTTCGCCTTCAGATTTCCCAACACCGGATAGTGTATCAGCATATAATGATATAAGGCTTGATGGAATCCATAATCCCAGTGCATACTCATTTGGAATTGAATCAAATATTAATAAACAAAGCTCTTTAGCTCTTGAGTTTAAACTTCTTCAAGATAATGGTAATGTCAGTGATTATCTGAAATTTCCAGCAAATGACTGGATAAATGAATCAAAATATTTAAATATTTCTTATACTAAAACCCCTAATGATCTATCTTTAAATTTTTCAGATAAAATAGCTTTTCGTTCAGGAATTTCAATTAAAAACCATAACCTATATGAATCAAAATCTACAATAAGCGAAATTGGTGCTTCTCTAGGACTTGGTTTTAAATTTAAAATTGTAGATAATCAAATTGATTTAAATTATTACGTTGGAAAAAGATCATATTCTGATACGTATAAAACAGAAATAGTACAACAAATACAAGTTGGCGTAAGCTTAGCTGATATATGGTTTGTAAAAAGGAGACAGAAAAAATAATGAGAAAGTTTAAAATTATAGGGTTGTTATTAAGTACCCTATTTATTTCTATGTGCGTTCCACCAGAAGGTAATGGTGCGAATCAAAATTCAAAAGATAAAGCTTCGTTAGATTCATTGAGAAATGTTCGTTGTCCTAGATTGATGAGTAGTGCAGCAGAGTATTATCGAAATCGAGATTGGAAACAAACTGTTCTAATTTACAAAGAAATAACGACTTTAGATTGTGATGAGTGGAACCCCGTTTATGCACCACCCCGAGAAATTTATCAATTTTATGCAATTGCATATGAACAAATGGGCAAATTTGACAGTTCAGAGTTTGTGCTTTTAGATGGATTACAAAAATTACCTGGTAGCGTAGATTTAAGAAAAGGATTGGCATATTCATATAAGCGGCAGGGAAAAACAGATCGAGAAATAATTGAATATGAAAGATTAGTTGATATGGCACCTGATGATATGTCTGTAATGAATTATTTGTCTACATTATATAAAGATGAAGGTCGATACGATGATCAAATATATATACTCGAAAAAATTCTAAAATATGACCAAAATAATGAGATTGCTCAAAGTGAATTAGCAATGGCTTTTGGAAGTAGTGGCCGTGACCCATTAGATGTATATAGAAAACGCTATGAAGGGAATCTTGAAAATTTAAGTTATGGACTTGATTATGCAGATAGATTAACACAAGTTGATCGTTTTGAAGATGCGATTCCTGTTCTTAATAGTGTGATTCTACAAGACCCTAGTAGCAAATTAGCTTATAGGAAATTAGCAGAAGCACATAAAGAAACTGGAAACTATTCAAAAGCGGCAAAGGCATATGAAGATCTTTTTAAAATAGATCCAAGAGATAGCAGAATAGCAATTAATATTTCGGACTCGTATCTTGAAAACGGTGATTACGTAAAAGCCCTTCGATGGGCAGATAAAGCATCTACTTTAGACGGGGGTACAGGCGAAGGTTTTGGACAAAAAGGTAAAGTATATTATTATGGTTGGGAAAGTTTTCGATCTAACCCATTTAGTACAGATGATCGTGTTGTTGCAAAACTTGCCTATGATTATTTTATAAAAGCAGAAAATAAAGGGTTTAGCGGATATTCTAAAAGCGCTTGGCTTAATGAGAACTCAAAAGACATCTTATATGGAAAAGCGCAATGGTTTATGGCTGAAGATAAAGTAAGGCGAACTAGGAGCATTTCAACATCTTCTTCAAATTATGATTGGGTTACAGAACCTTTGAAAGCAGAAACTGGCTGGAAATAAAATGTCTCATCTTGCTCAGCATGATTCAGAACTTTTTACAATTCTTGAAAAAGAGATAAACAGAGAAGAATCAACGCTAGAGCTTATTGCTTCTGAAAACTTCACTAGCCAAGCTGTAATGGAAATGGCAGGTGGTGTTATGACTAACAAATATGCTGAAGGCTATCCAGGAAAACGGTATTATGGTGGTTGCGAATTTGTAGATGAAGCTGAAAATCTTGCCCGGACTCGTTTAGGTGAATTATTTAATGCTGAATACACCAATGTCCAGCCTCATTCTGGGTCTCAGGCGAATATGGCGGCTCTAATGACTTTTTTAAATCCTGGAGATACAGTTTTAGGACTTGATTTATCTCATGGTGGCCATTTAACACATGGAAGTCCTGTTAACTTTTCTGGTCAATTATATAATTTTATTTCCTATCATGTTTCAAAAGAAACTGGTCGAGTTGATTTTGATGAAGTAGCCCAGTTAGCAAAAGAATTTCAACCCAAACTTATTATTTGTGGTGGCAGTGCGTATCCACGGTTTATTGAATTTGAACAATTTCGTGAAATTGCGGATTTGGTCGGTGCATATCTTATGGCGGATATCGCTCATCCTAGTGGACTTGTTGCGTCGGGTTTGCATCCATCACCTATGCCATTTTGTGATGTTGTAACCAGCACAACGCATAAAACACTTCGAGGTCCCCGTGGTGGTATTATTATGATGGGTAAAGATTTTGAAAATCCTTGGGGAAAAGTTGCACCAAAGTCCGGCAGAGTTAAAAAGGTATCGGAGTTATTAGATTCTATGGTAATGCCAGGAATTCAAGGTGGACCATTAATGCATATTATAGCCGCGAAAGGTGTTGCCTTCGGTGAAGCTTTAAAACCGGAATTTAAATCTTACACAAAAAAAATCATCGAAAATGCTAAGGTTATGGCGGATGAGTTTCTGAAACTTGATTACCAATTGGTATCAGGCGGAACTGATACGCATTTAGTATTAGTCGATCTATCTAATAAAAATATTACAGGTAAATTAGCTGAACTTTCTTTAGGGAAGGCTGGAATAACCGTAAATAAAAATATGGTTCCATTTGATGAGAGATCTCCTTTTGTAACGAGTGGCATTAGAGTTGGAACTCCTGCTGTTACAACACGTGGTATGGGAAAACTAGAGATTCAACAAATTGTAAAATGGATTGATCAAGTTATTTCTGATTCCGAAAATGAAGAAAATTTTTCTAGAATACGGTTAGATATAAAAACAATGTGTTCATCATTTCCAATTTATAAAAATATATAAATATTGGCCAATGGGGCGACATTTACTTCTTTTTATTTCTTTGCTTTATACAACAGGATGTGCATCAAAGTCGATCCTATTGAATCATCCGAATCTCGTTTCAATCTACTTTGAAAATAAAATACAAAAATTAGAAAAAAAGGCATCACCCACTAAAATTGAGAAACGAAAGATTCTTAAATTAAAAAATGAATATGCTTTTGGTATTCTTATGGAAAAAAATGATCGTTTGATAGGTCAAGATTATTCAAAAGGACTGGAAGGGTATCATAAAGCAAATATAATTTTTAATGAAGCGAAAATTATTGGATCTGAAATTTTGATTACTTCCTTTCCAAATTTCGAATTGTGGTTAAAAGGAAATTCCAAAATCACATTTTCTCATTCAGATATTTTTGATTTATATTGGTTAGCCGCAGCATATGGTGGAGCAATAAAATCAAGCCGAGGAAATCCATTTGAACTGGTTCATTTGCCATCTGTTGGAAAAATGTTAAAAACTGCAATTTCATTAGATCCAGATTGGGGAAATGGTGTATTACATACTGCAATGATGAGTTATACTTCATCTCGCCCTGATTTATCGGGGAAATCATTAATTGATTCTGTTTCCTATTATTTTGATAAAGCAGTCTTAATTTCAGATAGTCTTTATGCTGATCCCTTTATGATATATGCAGAGTCGATTGATAAACCATTTCAAAATAAAGGAGCATATGAAGAAAAACTCAATTTTATTTTAAACATGGATACGGATCGAAGTGCAGAGTTTGAATTGGGTAATATCATTACAAAAAAACGTGCAAAATGGCTTTTAACTAAAACAAATGAGATGTTTTTAGAATGAAAAAAATATTAATTACTATTTTAATAGTATCAACACTTGTATATGGACGAAAAATTAGAGTTAAAATGGCAACTTTGGCGCCAGAAGGAACTGAATGGCATGGAATGCTGTTGGAAATGGGGCAGAAGTGGAAAAAAGTTACTAATGGAAAAGTAGATTTAATTATTTATCCTGGAGGAGTATTGGGAGACGAACGGGATATGGTTCGCAAAATGAGAATTGGACAAATTCATGCTGCTGGAATTACAACTGAAGGACTAACTGAAATTGTACCCGATTTTTCAGCTTTCTATGTTCCATTGGCATTTCAAAATGAAGCTGATATATATAAGGTTTTAGACGATATGCAGCCAACATTAGAAAAAAAGCTTGAAGAAAACGGATTCAAGCTAATTTATCTAGCTGATCTTGGATGGGCATATTGGTTTTCAAAATCAAAAGTGACATCACCTAATGATTTAAAAAATAAAAAGATTTTCACTTGGGCAGGAGATTTTAAATGGGCGGAGATATATAAAAAAGCGGGATATACTCCTGTGCCTTTGGCATCAACAGATATATTATCAGGTCTTCAAACAGGTCTTATAGAAGCAATTTCAACAATGCCACTTTATGCGCTGGCTCAACAATCATTTGGTGTGGCAAATCATATGTTAGACTTAAAATGGGGTGCATTGATGGCTGGAATTATTATAGATAATAAAACTTGGAATAGAATTCCAAAAATATATCATAACGATATGATAGAAATTGCTCAGTCAATTCAGAAGAAGCATCAAGCTACAAATCGAAATGCCGAATCACAAGCTATAGAAGCGATGAAGCAATTTGGCTTAATTATACATACTCCTACTAAAGAGGAAACTTTGGAGTGGGAAAATGAAGTAAAAAAAATGGAGCCCTATTTACGAGGTAATGTGATTTCTGAAGATATTTATGATCGAGTTCTTGAGCTAACAGGCAATTAATTTTATTTTATGGCCAATTTAAAAATAAACCATGTAATTAATCGATTAAAATGGGGCGAAGATACATTGGCATTTGTGATCTTTGCCGCAATGACATTATTACCTGTTTTTGAAACAATAGCTAGAGTCTTTAATACGAATAGTATTCCAGCATCACAGGTTTTGGTTCAACATTTCACTTTATGGATTGGTTTTTTAGGTGCTATACTGGCCACACGTCAAAACAAACTTTTGGCATTAACAAAAGATCCATTATTTGATACTGCTGAAAAACCACATTTTGGAAAATGGATAGCAAAAGTGACGACATTTTTAGTATTGGTTGCTTTAACATGGGGCAGTTGGGATTTACTCAAGGTGGAAATGAAATATCCGATTGATATTGCACCAAATATTCCAAGATGGGTAGCTCAATTAATTATGCCTGTAGGATTCGGTCTAATGGCAATTCAGGTGTATTTTAAAAGTTATAAGAAGCATGTTCATCGTATTACTCTAATAATTGTTGGATTCCTTTTTTCTTTAAGTGCAATAACGGATGCAATTTTTGATGTAATCCCTGTAGTAGGAATAGGAATTGTTATACTTATTTTTGCTTTATTGAATGGTGCACCTATTTTTATTGGGTTAGGTGGTGCAGCAGTTTTATTCTTTTGGGCAGATTATACTCCAATTTCGGCAATTCCAACTGAAGCTTATCGTATTGTTGTTTCCCCAACTTTGCCAACTATACCACTTTTTACACTAGCAGGATATTTACTAGCCGAGAGTAAAGCCTCGGAACGAATGGTGTTGGTTTTTCGTGAATTATTTGGATGGATTCCAGGAGGAACACCAGTAATTATTGTAATTCTTTGTGCATTTTTTACCACTTTAACTGGAGGGTCAGGTGTAACAATTCTTGCTTTAGGTGGATTATTGCTACCGCTATTGTTGAAAGAAGGATATAGTCGTTCATTTTCAATTGGATTAATAACTGTTTCAGGTTCGTTAGGATTATTATTTCCACCAAGTCTTCCTGCTATTATATATGGAGTTACCGCAGGAGTTTCCGTTAAAGAAATTTTTATTGCAGGGCTTATTCCTGGAATTTTGTTATTAATTATGATGTCAGTATGGTCATTATACCAAGGTAAGAAAGAAAAAATAGTACCAAAGCCATTTAATTTGAAAAACGCAATTAAAGTATCAAAAGATTCAAAATGGGAATTTTTACTTCCTGTATTAATCCTTTTTGGTGTTTTTGGTGGTTTTACAACCTTGGTAGAAACTGCTGCGCTCACTGTGATGTATATTTTCTTTGTGGAAGTTTTCATTTATAAAGATATTAAATTAAAAGAATTACCTAGAATTGTCATTGACTGTGCTACATTGATTGGCGGAGTATTAATTATTCTTGGTGTAGCAATGGGGCTAACTAGCTACTTAATTGATGCTCAAATTCCTACTTTAATGTTAACATGGGCTAAAAGTGCTATTGCTTCTAAATACACATTTTTACTAATGCTCAATATTTTTCTTCTTTTAGTTGGGTGTCTAATGGATATATTCTCAGCCATAATTGTCATTGTTCCATTAATAGCTCCCTTAGGTGTTCATTTTGGAATTGATCCGGTTCATTTAGCAATAATATTTATAGCAAATTTGGAGTTAGGTTTTTTAACGCCCCCTGTTGGAATGAATCTATTTTTGGCTGCATATCGTTTTGAAGAAGACATGCCAGTTATATATAGTGCAACCTTACCATTTTTCTTGGTAAGATTATTAGCTGTAGGATTAATTACTTATATTCCAATTCTAACTTTAGGATTATTAAATTGAATTGGAACATTTTATTCTGTGAAACATATCTTGATTTTAAGAGACAAGGCAAGATATATTCGCCGTCCAAAAACAGGAGCATACATATACCTTAAACGCTATCAGTTCGCTTTTAAAGAGCGGATATATTATTAATTAAAATCTAGGAGACGTTCAATGAAGCGTTTAGGAACGACTATTTCATTAGTATTAGTACTAATGAATCCCATTCTAGCCCAGAGTGAAGCTGGCGCTATCTTTCTTCTCATTGCACCTGGAGCTAGAGCTGGTGGCATGGGGGAAGCTCAAGTTGCTGTAGCAAATGATGCTTATGCAAGTTACTGGAACCCTGCAGGTCTTGGTTTTCTTGAAGGTCAAGAATTGGCTACAATGCATGTAAATTGGCTTCCAGGTCTTGCAGATGATCTTTATTATGAATTTTTTGGTTTCAGAAAAAAATATCCTACGCTTGGTACAATCGGTGGACATTTGATATTTTTAAACTTAGGTGAACAAATTCGAACGAGTGAAACTGGCGATGAATTAGGAACTTTTACTAGCTATATGACTTCTTTTGCAATGTCTTACAGTGCTCTTATTTCTCCCACACAATCCTTTGGTTTAAATGCTCGAGTATTTTATCAACATTTAGTTGAAATGGGTGCTGGGAGTGAGAAAGGAAAAGGGACATCAATGGATTTTGGTTTTGATTTAGGTTATATGCACAAAGAATGGATATCACCGAAGTTGACTTTAGGAATAAATCTATCAAACTTAGGTCCTAAAGTAGCATTTATTGATCCAGATCAAGCAGATCCCCAGCCAACCAATCTTACTATTGGTTTTAATTATGCTGTGATAAATAGCGAATTCAATAAATTAAATATAGTGTATGATATTGATAAGCTTCTTGTTTCATCCTATCCAGATATGGATTGGGATAGTGATGGTTATATAGGCGGATTTGACGAAGATGGTAATGTGAGTCCCGGAAATGATTATAATGAAGATGGGCATTTAGAAATTGCACATACAGATCCGATTTATAAGGCAATTTTTACATCATGGGTGAATGATTGGTTGTTAGGTGGAGATATGGATTATGGCGCAGATGGCGCTGGAAATGGTGATAAAATCATTGGTGGTTACGATTGGATAGATGCAAATGGCGATGGAGAAATAACTGGTGGAGTTTGGTTTGACCCTAATTCAAATGAAGTCGTTGATCCAGGCGAAAATGAACTGGTACGTTCGAACGGAAATCCTGGGGACGATTCCTGGGGTGATTACAATGAATATGGCAATAAAGAAGTTGGAAATTCTAAAAAAAGAACTATTTCTAATGAAATTGATCGTCTAGTTCACAACATTGGTATGGAATATTGGTATGGAGAATACTTTGCTATACGTACCGGCTTTTATTATGATAAGACTGGGAAAATTAGTAATCCAACTTTTGGGATTGGATTACGATTTGCTGGATATGGTTTTGATTTTGGATATACCTACGGTGAAACTGGGCATCCACTTACAAATACGATGCGTTTTTCCCTTAATATGGAATTTTAAAAACTTTTCTATTTTATGATGACTGTATTTTTTCGCAGATCAATTCCATTGCTCTGCTTTTTTTCATTATTATATAGTGATATAACTGGTGATTTACGGGTTTGTGCCTTACGGGTTTCTTTTCAAGTTGATGAAGACGCAAGTACAACAGGGAATGGCGAATTTTTATTTGAGTCAAACGGCATAGATTGTGGAAGTTATACCATCGATTCACCACCACATGATCGCTCATATTTTGAATCTCAACTGACAGCTATAAATGGATATTTTAAAAATGTTTCATATAACAATTTTGGAATTGATTTAGCGCAGTCATCTGTATTCCCAATTACAGAAAATGAATCTTATACACTTGATAATCCAATGAATTATTATAACCCATATAATGAAGATGAGATTCAAGAAGAACGAATTGTTGAGTTATTTGCGGATGCAATAAATAAGGCTTTTGAAATAGATGAAATTAATTTTTCAATGTTTGATCTTGTTATTGTATTTCATGCTGGAATTGGACAAGACTTTTCTCTTCCATTCCTAGATCCAACTCCTGAAGATATTCCTTCTACATATATTGATAGTAATATGATACTAGCCCATTTAGGTTCGCCAAACCTAACAGTTGGAACCCATAACATACCGCATGGAATCATATTACCCGAATCACAAAACCATCTTCTTTTTGATATCGCTGAAAGTATGTTCTCGGATGCAACAGAACCTTGTGAATACCAATATGGACTTACAGGAACTTTTGCGCTAATGACAGGATTTGCTGTAGGATTGCCACCTTTATGGAATATTGAAACAGGGGAAAGCGGAGTAGGTATTTTTGGACTCATGGATCAAGGTTCTAATAATGGCCGAGGATTGGTTCCAGCTCCTCCCACAGCTTGGACTCGAGTATTTGCCGGTTGGGAAACTCCAACTATTGCCAATTTTGGCCCATCAATTAATTTGCCGTCGCGAAGTGAAAATTCATTGGTAAAAGTACCAATGAATGATTTCGAGTATTTTTTAATAGAAAATCGCAACAATACAATTCATAACGGTATTAGTCTGGATTCTATGAGGTTTGCCATTTGGAAAAATAATGGTGAAAATAATTATCCACCTTATACAGAAATTCTTCAAGATTCATCGGGGTTAGAAAAAGATGATAATGGTGTAGTTGTTTCTGTACCAAATTATGATATTGGGCTTCCAGCATCAGGACTTCTAATTTGGCATATTAATGAATCTATAATTAACGATGGATTAGAAGATTATTCGGTGAATTCGAATCTTTCTTATTTAGGTGTAGATTTGGAAGAATCTGATGGCGCTCAAGACATAGGGTATCCATCCATCCATTTTTTCAGCGATCCTTCTTCAGGATATTTTGGCGATATGTGGTTTAAAGGAAACACTCAATATGAATTAGCAAATCCTTCTATGGAAGGGTTGAGCCCGGAATTTGGCCCATTCTCTTTTCCATCCACAAAAGCAAATAATGGTTCTTCGACATTCATTACTATTGGGGACATTAGCGCATCAAGTGATACAATGGCTTTTACCGTGTCTAATTCTCTCCTAATGACAGGTTTTCCACTTAATGACGGCATTGTTGTGAATTCATTTAAAACGGGCGAACGAACGAAAATATTGGGTTTAAGTGATTCATTATGGATAACATCGGTTGATACTATATCTAACAAACTATATTTTCATCATATTAAAGAAAATATTATTAATTTTTTCATTGGTTTTGATGAACAAGAAAATCATACATTAATTGATGTAATTGAAAATGTTAAGGGAGCAGATGTAGTATCTCTTATTTATCGCTACCATTCTCGCTATGATTATTATCATCCAACAAACACTATTACAAAATTATTTGAGTTAGATGAAATTGTAGATGATAATATTTTTCTAATGTGGACTGATTCACTTTTATATATGTCTGATATTGAATGGAATTCCCATACAAAGAGAGTTTTCGCAACTTCCTTTAATTATGGAATTGATTTGGAGAATTCTGGTATCTCAGTGACAGATTTTAATGGTACACTTTCAAAATGGGAAAATCTTTCATTTAAATCCATTTCAGGAATTGATTTGGATTATGATTCAAATATTGATGTTTTAGCTTTGGATTCAATTGGGTCTTTGTATGCGTTTAATTCTGAATTAGTATTGTTGGCTGGTTTTCCAATGGCAATCAAATTGCAATCACCTGTTTTATCCCGAAACCTTTTCGGTGATGAATATCCTGAAATTGTAGCAAAATCGGCGGATTCTTCATCCATTTATATTTTTGATTATCAAGGGAAAATAAAATATCAAATTTCATCAACTAAGAACGATGAATTGGTTGGACTTAAATCGATCAATGGAAAAAACTCTATTTTAACTCATTTTTTAATATATCAATTTGATGATGAAACAGATACGAATGGAAATGAATGGTCATTTGAGCATGGAGGCTGGAGTAGAAACAGGACAATTAATTTAGAATATTCTTTTGAGTCCGAAGACGAGAATCAGCATATTCGTTCATATTGCTATCCAAATCCAATCCGAGAAAACTTGGGAACAATTCGTGTTGAAACTATTGGCGCAAAAAAAGTAGAAGTAAAACTTTATGATTTAGCTGGTTATCATATTAATACTTGGTCAAAAGATATTTACTTATCGGGAAAACAGATAGTTGAATTTCCTTGGAATGCATCTAAACAGGAATCAGGTGTCTATTTTGCTTATGTTGAAGTAACAAGCGATTCCGGAATAGAGTCTAATGTTATTAAAATTGCTGTTATTCATTAATGAAAAATATTTATACATATTTAATTTTTATTTCCATCGGATTTTCAGCTGTAGAATATAATCATCCTGAATTAAACTGGCACACTTTTGAGACTGAACATTTCAAAATCCATTTTCATGATGAAACAGAAATGACAGCACGGGAAGCCGCCACAGTCGCTGAAACTATTTTTCCTAAAATCACAAAATTTTACGATTTTGAACCGAAAGACAAAACCCATCTTATTTTAATTGATCCTGATGATTATTCCAACGGTGCGGCTTATTATTATGATAATAAAATTATGATTTGGGCATCTCCTTTAGATTTTGAACTCAGAGGGAGCCATCGATGGCTCCAGAATGTTATTACACATGAATTTGCTCATATCATTTCTTTACAAAAAGCGATGAAAGCTGGAACGAGAATGCCGGGTGCTTATTTTCAGTTTATGAATTACGAAGATGAAAAACGACCGGATGTTTTATATGGATTCCCTAATGCACTAATGAGCTATCCGATTCCAGGAACAGTTGTCCCGCCATGGTTGGCAGAAGGTGTGGCGCAATATATGTATGATGATGCGGATTACGATCATTGGGATACACATCGTGATATGATTCTTCGAGATAGAGCAATCCATGGAAATTTATTAAGTTTTACTGAAATGAATACATTTGGTAAAAAAGGGATTGGGAATGAATCAACCTATAATTCTGGTTTTGCACTTTCAACTTATATTGCCAATGAATATGGTCCTGAAAAATTAAAAGATATTATGATTGACCTTTCGTCTCCAACACAATTTTCCATTAATAATGCTATGGAAAATGTTCTAGGTGAAAATGGAGATGATGTTTATCTCGCTTTTAAAACATCATTGGAATTAAAGTACAATATGCTTATGTCCCCAATTAAAATTAATCCAGTTGAAGGGAATCAAGTCCAAAAAGATGGGACGACCAACATTTTTCCCAAATGGCATCCAAATAAAAATGGTTTTGCATATTTATCGAATAAAGAAAATGATTATTTTGGACAAACTGATTTATTTTATTATGATTTAGATAGTGATAAAGAAAAAAAAATCATGGGAGGAGTTCATTCTGCGCCTGCCTGGAATGTGAATGGCGATATTATTTATTATAGTAAAAAACCGAAATTTCCAAATAAACAGGGTTCAAAATTCTATGATATTTATTCATATAATTTCATAACAGAAAAAGAAGAAAGACTAACCATTGACGCACGGGCATATAGCCCAGTCTTTATAGAAAAAGATAGTACAATTGCATTTTTAGCTACTTATGATGGTGGACAAGATGTGTATATATTAAATTTGAAATCAGGTATATTTAATAAAATTACTGATTTTATTGATAGGCCAATTTTAAGTCATTTATCTTATTCGAAATATTCTCATTCTTTATTTTTCGATAAAACAATTCATCACTATCGCGATATAGAAAAAATTGATCTTAGTACAATGACAAACGAAGGAATTTGGAATCATAAACTTTATGATGAACGAAATTTATCAGAATCACATAATGGGACTCAAGTATTTTCAATGGATAAAAGTGGAATTTATAATCTTTACCTCATGAATTATGAAGACCAATCATTCGGCTATATTACCAATTTAACTGGCGGTGCATTTATGCCTGATATTTCTCCTGACGGTAAAATAATCTATTCGATGTATAAAAATGGTGGCTACACTATTGCTATTTTGGATTCTGTTCATACAATTAATGAAGATTACGTTGGTTATTCACCCACATATTTTGAAAATAATGCTTCACTTTCAGATCCTTTAATTGAATTGTATGAATCTGAATTTGATAATTATACAGATCAATTCCCGAATATGTTTATTATGCCAAAGCTAATGATTGATTATGGCACTGTAAAGCCTGGATTTTACTTTTATTCCAGCGAAGTCATTAATCGTTTATCTCTTTTTGGTGGCGCTTCAATAAATAAACTCAATGATGTGGATTTATTTTTTATTTTTGAATTTAAAAGATTTTTTCCAACTTTATTTTTTGAAACTTTTTATTTAACTCGAAATACAAGTGATAACTCTAAATATCAAGGCATATACGAGATTGAAGATGATATAAAATTTAGATTAGTTCAATTTCGTTCAGGCTTAAGAATCCCTATTTTTGGAAGTCTTCTTGAAATTTCTGGAACTCGTCAATGGTATAGAGCATTCATCAATCAAGAAGTCATGACGAGTGAACATGGAATCCTAGAAGCTGGCGCAGCTTATGATTATTTTAGAGGGTGGTCGTTAAGTGGAAATTGGTCACTCGATATGGTGAAACGGCGGTTGGATAAAACAATTAATCCATCTAAAGGGTTTAAGCTGTGGAGTAAAGTGGACTTAGAAAAAAACGATTTTATTGAAGGTTTAAATTTATCTGAATCTGGTACTCTTACTGAAAATTTCCAAGATTATAATCTTGGTCGAATTCAAGTTGGTGGATCCTATCATTATGAAATACCATGGCGAAATAGATTTACCGTTTCTCTCTCGAGTCAGTTTGGATGGATATCTAACCAAAACGTAGACTCATTTTTTCATTTTTACCTAGGCGGAATGCCTGGAATAAAAGGTTATCCATTTTATTCAATTCAAGGACCAAATCTAGCAATGGTCGATGCGACCTTTAGGTTACCAATATTTAGTGAAAAGCATTATAAAGTAAAATGGATGATTTGGCAAAATAGTACCTTGGGTGTAATCTTGCAAATGGGAGATGCATGGTCAGGAAAGTTTTCCACAAATGAAATAAAAAAATCACTTGGTATTCAATGGAGGTTGAATGGGTTTTCTTTTTATAACTTTCCCACTGCAATTGAAGTGGAATATCATCAACCTTTAGATAAATTCGAACGAGAAATCAATGAAACAACTATCAAATACGGTACAGAAGGGCGATCCTATATTAAAATTCTTTTTGATTTTTAGTATACTAATACTATCGTTAAATCCTGTACTTGCACAAGATTCTACATCGATAACTTTACCAGCTGAAATCAATACTACATATCCAGGGAAACCGCTTATAATGTCTTTAGTGATACCTGGCTCAGGTCAATATTATAATAAGTCTCCTTTATGGAAGACTGCTTCGTTTTTAGGAATTGAAATTGGCAGTATTTTTGCTTGGAATCATTTTAAAGAAAAAGCGAACTTATTACGTACTGAATACCAGAATTATGCTGATATGAATTGGTCAATTGGCACCTGGGTAGAAAATAGGTTTAATCCTCCTTCCCGGATTTATAGTGAAATGGCATGGACAAATTTTCCTGCTCTGATTAAAATCCATGGGACTCATGAATTAACACTTGTTCTCTCGGGTACATTGAAAGAACAATTTGGTGAATTTGTATCTTCAGATAGTCTTGAAACTCACCCCGACTGGGTTGATTCTGGAGAAATTTCAGTTGTAACTGATAGACATTTTTATGAAAACATAGGAAAGTATGATCAATTTGTTGGTGGCTGGAGCGATGTTCAAGACGCATGGTACTGGGAAGAGAAGCAGCTTGAAGATAGTACTGAAATTGTAATAAAAACGCCATATAAAGAAGATTACTTAGGTCAAAGGGTCAATTCTAATCAAGCATTAACTATGGTTAAGTACAGTATTACTACTTTATTATTCAATCATGTACTCAGCGGGTTTGAAGCAGTCTTAACTAGTCAAAAACAATCACGAAAGAATCAAAGGGTGGAAGAAATAGAAACTGATATTAGTTTACTATATAATCCATTAAACACCGCTGGAATTGGCGGAATTTCATTAACTATAAATTTTTAAAATTATGAAAAATATATTACTCTTATTAACAATATCATTTTCGATCATTATTTCATCATGTGCGGGATCAAAATCCAGTGATGAGATTACATTAAAAGAAGTTTTTAAATTGGGACTCGAAAATTTAGAAAATGAAAAATATCTACAGGCACAATTAAATTTCACACAAGTGGTTATACGTGGAACGGGTTCAGATTTGGGAGATGATGCTCAATATTATTTAGCTGAAGCTTATTATCAGAATGAAGAATACTTAGAAGCAATAACCGAGTATGAAAAGCTAACTAGAAGAATGGGATTTAGTCCTTTTGTGGAAGATGCTCGATTTAAAATTTGTGAATCATACAGGATTGAATCACCAAAATATTTCCATGATCAAGAATACACGGAAAAAGCTCTTGAAAGATATCAAGAATTTTTAGATGACTTTCCAAATTCAAAATTTGGAAAAGATGTTCAAGCATCTATTATTGATTTAAGAGAAAAATTAGGTGAAAAATTATTTGAAACCGGAATTCTCTATATGAAAATGGATGAGTTTGAATCGGCGAAAATGGCATTTGAACTGGTATTAGATAAATATTATGATACAGAAATGGTTCATAATGCCAGGCAGGGAATTGTAATAGCTTTAGCTTTTAACTATCAAATTCAAGAAGCAATTGAATTTTTAGATAAAAATGAATTGTCTTTAAAAAGTAATTTATTATACGAAGAAGCTATGGGCGCAATTGAATCAATTCAGCAAAAAGTCAAAAAAGAGAAATAATGAAGATATGCTTATTTGGCGGTACATTTGATCCGCCACATATAGGGCACTTGCTTATTGCTCAAACAGTTTGTGAAGAAGAAAATTTTGATAAAATTTTATTTATTCCAGCTTATAATCCTCCTCATAAAATTGAAAATACGCCTATAAAAAATAGATTGGAAATGCTTGAAATTGCTGTCAAAGGAAATCCAAACTTTGAAATTTCGGATGTTGAAATAAAACGAGGTGGCATTTCATATACTATTGATACAATTCAATCGATTAAAAATAGTTTAGAATCAAAAGACAACGAATATTATTATTTAATGGGAAGTGATAGTCTTCTTGACTTTCAAAATTGGAAAAATTCTAAAGAGATTCTTGAAGAATGTCAAGTAATTGTAGCAATTCGACCCGGGTTTCGCCCAAGTGATATTCCATCATCGATACTACAGCAAATTCAATTTGCAAATATTCCTAGATTTGAAATCTCTTCTAGCAACATTAGACATCGATGGGTCGAAAATAAAACAATTCGATACATGGTTACATTGCCTGTTTGGCGTTATATTAATAAAAATAAATTATTTTTTTAAGATGCAAAATCGAAATACCATCGAACCAAATTAATTCCTACAAGAAGAGCACCTTCTTTACGGCTGATTCTCCAGTTTGTGCGAATCATTAACAAAGTAAGACCCACCATTAGAACAAGTAGAAAGACACTATTGTAAATATCTCCGTCAATTAATGTGGGATTTATCATTCCGGCTAATCCCAATACACCCAATAGATTGAAAAGATCACTTCCAATAAGATTTCCTAGTGCAATACCATGTCGTCCCTTAAGTGCAGCTGATATTGAAGTAGCGAATTCAGGCGCTGATGTTCCTGCAGCAACGATTGTTACAGCAATCACCCAATCTGATACACCCATAGCATGAGCAACAATTGAAGCATGTTTTACCATTAAATGTCCACCGTAAACAATCAGGAAAAGACCAATGAAAAAATATGCATACGATTTCCAATTCGCATTGTGAGGGTGGACTTCTTCGGGAGGGTCTTTTTTAATAAAAAGGAATGCAATATATCCTACAAGTAATGAAAATAATAACATTCCTTCAAATATTGTAAATGAATCATCAGGTGATGCACCATCAAAACCGAAAAATAGAAAGAATATAAGTGCAGTAGTGAAAAGTAAAAACAATCCATCTCTATTAAATAATTTTTCCGAGGTTACTATTGGACGAATTATTGCAGTCCCACCAAGGATAAAGCCTAAATTGAAAATATTTGATCCAATTACATTTCCAATAGAAATATCAGTTTGGCCCGTAAATGCGGCACTTATTGTAACAGCAAATTCAGGCGCTGATGTACCAAATGCGACAACGGTAAGTCCAATGATTAAATCAGAGACGTTTAATGAGTGGGCAATCTCAGAAGCAGAATCCACAAGCCAATCAGCTCCTTTCCATAGCATTACGATGGAAAGGATAACAAGAATGCAATCGATAATATTTAATGTGTCCATATAACCTTACTTTAGATTTTCAACAGTATGAAAAATACAAAATAATCTCACTAACGAATGATTGAATATTATAAAATTATTAAATATTTTTTTCTTGAATTATATCAAAAATAATTCATTATATAGCCGAGAATTTTACCTATTTTCGGTATCTTAAATCTTACTTGATTTATTCATGATTGAATTTCAAAATGTAACATACACCCACCAAAAGGGATACGGACTGAACAATTTAAACTTGTCAATAGACGAGGGTGAATTCACATTTCTTATTGGACCTACTGGCTCAGGAAAAACGACCTTAATGAGATTGATTTATTTTGATCTAATTCCAGATGCAGGAATCGTAAATGTAAATGGTTTTTCGTCAAGTAAAATGACACGGCGTAAAATTCCTAAAGCTCGTAAATCCATTGGGATGGTTTTTCAAGATTATAAATTATTACCTGATCGTGATTTATTTGAAAATGTAGCACTCCCTTTACATGTGCTTGGTTTTTCAAGCAGGGAAATTCCCGACAGAGTTGAAGAATCATTGGAGTTAGTAGGATTAACGGGAAAAAATAATCATTTTCCAAATGAATTATCTGGCGGAGAACAACAGAGAGCTTGTCTTGCAAGAGCTATCATAAAAGAACCAGATGTATTATTGACCGATGAGCCAACAGGGAATTTAGATCCTATTGCATCGTTTGAACTCGTACGTCTTCTTGAATCAATTCATGAAACAGGAACGACTATTTTGATGGCATCTCATAATTACAATTTGATTAAGGGTAGAGGCCGACCCATTTTAGAGCTTAAAGATGGATTGATACGAGGTAGGTAATGGATAAGTTTCTTTATTTAATTTCTGAAGGAGGAAAAAACATTTGGCGTCACAAAATGACTTCTTTTACGGCCGTTTTTTCACTTTTTATCGCTCTTTTCTTTGTTGGAATATTGATAACTGCAGGAGAAAACACTCATAAAGTTCTTCAATATCTTCGTTCAAAATACAAAATAGAAGTATTTTTCAAACAAGATGTTTCAAATGAAGAAGCTGTAGGACTAATTCATCGAATTAAAAAAATAAAGGGAGTTCGTACAGCAACCATTATTGAAAAAGAAGATGCTGTTCGAATCTTTAAAGATCAATTTGGTGAAGATATTACAGAGATTTTAGGGTATAACCCTTTACCCGTAAGTGCGGTTATAAACTTAACTCGCACAAGCCGTACCGCTATTACTGTCGGACCAATAATCAAGGCGATAAGGTCTCTTGAACGAATCGAAGAAGTTCGATATCAAGGGAATTTAATAGGAAAAATAGAACAGAATTATAAACGAATTATAGACAGATTTCCTTACTTGGCCGGAATAATTATTTTTATCGCTGTTCTAATTATCTATAACACCATAAAACTATCTGTTTACTCTCGTCGAGATTTAATACGATCACTTCAACTAATTGGTGCTACTAGACTTTTTATAAAAATGCCTTTCATCATTGAAGGAATGCTTATTGGGTTAATCTCATCTATTCTGGTTTATCCGTCATTAATTGGAGTGGTAAAAGGTATCAATTATGTTTTTGCTCATTTTACATCATGGGACGTGACGCTAATATTTAACCCATTAGTTTGGATATGGATTTTAATATTGGTTATTGTTATTACCTTAGTCGGAAGCTATCGAGCTGCATCATCTTTTCTGAAATGATTTTTTATTTCTATTATTGTACAGACTGAAGTCTATTTCTTAAATTTCAAGCTGAACATTTTTTAATAATCGAACACTTTCATGTGTTTGATACTAATATTTAGGGCAAAACGTGACAGAATCACCAAATAAAAAACAAAAAAAGAAACCGAAATCTAAAGTTGAAAAAAACAAACTTTCAAAACAATCGGCAAAAGATTTAGAACTAATTTCAAAATTAAAAAAACAACTAGAAGACGCACAAGATAAACATCTGCGACTTCAAGCCGAATTTGATAATTTTCGTAGACGAAAAATGAAAGAATTATCTTCGTTACTTCAATTTGAAGGGGAGTCAGTTATAAAAGGCTTTTTGCCAATTTTAGATGATATTGAAAGAATGATTGAATCGTCTTCGGCTTCAGAGAATTCGTTAAAAGACGGTATTAAAATGATGGATTCAAAAATAAAAAAGTTTTTAGAATCATTGGATGTAAAATCCTTTGGTAATATAGGGGATGAGATGGATCCTGAAATTCATAATGCAATGATGACACAAACAGATGAAACAGTGGAAGACCATATAATACTAAATGTATTCGAAAAAGGATTTACCTATCATGAAAAAGTTATTCGCCATGCAAACGTTATTGTAAATAAAAGATGAGAGATCTTTATGACATAATTGGTGTTTCTAAAAATGCATCAAAGGATGAAATTAAAAAAGCATATAGAAAATTGGCTTTGAAATATCATCCAGATAGAAACCCCGATAATCAAGAAGCAGAGAAAAATTTTAAGGATGCTGCAGAAGCATATTCTGTTTTAAGTGATAATCAAAAACGATCTAGCTATGATCAATTTGGTCATGCAGGTGTAGGAATGGGCAATGACGGCGGTCGAGGTGGATTTAGTGGTGGCGGTGTTCACATGAGTATGGATGATATTTTTTCTCAGTTTGGAGATATTTTCGGTGGTACATCATTTGAAGGATTTTTTGGTGGAAATGGTCCAGGAAGAGCTCGAAGTGGTGGCAGTGATATTCGAATAAAATTAAAATTAACATTTGAAGAAATTGCACTAGGCATAGAAAAAAAAATTAAAGTTAAACGTTCAGTGGTTGCACCCGGGGCTCAATTTATCACTTGCCCAACCTGTCAAGGGCAAGGCCAAGTTTCTACCGTTCAGAACACCATTCTGGGACATATGAGGTCTACTTCAGTTTGCCCTCATTGTAATGGCTCTGGTAAAAGAATTGGAAATCGTCCTCCAGGAGCAGGTCCGGATGGTATGATTAAAAAAGAAGAAACCATTAAGGTTAAAGTTCCGGCAGGTGTTGAAGAAGGAAATTATATGACTTTGCAAGGACAAGGGAATGAAGATGTGACAGGAAACCCTGGTGATTTGATGGTCGTTTTTATAGAAGAAGAACATACTTATTTTATCCGGGATAGTGAGAATGTACTGCTTGAAGTAAATATATCTTACCCAACCGCTGTATTAGGTGGGAAGGTAGAAATTCCCACAGTAGATGGAAAAGCAGGGTTGAAAATTCCTCCTGGAATTCAATCGGGACAAGTCCTTCGAATGAAAGGAAAAGGTTTTCCTCGTTTGAGAAGTAGATCGAATGGTGATCAGTTAGTAAAAATTCAAATAGAAACTCCAATTAAACTTTCTAGAAGTGCTAAAAAAACAATTGAAACTTTAGAAGGTGATCTTAATCCAATTCTAAACCCATTTGCAAAACTTAAACTTTAATGACACTTTTTACCAGCCAAGAAAAACAAGTTGTACTATTCTTGATTTGTACATTGATTTTGGGTTATGGTATTAAACTTTACAAAACTTCCCATTTTTATGATGGGTTTAATTCTGTTTCTATTGAAGAAAAACAAAATTTTATGGCTGTGGCAAACCTTGCTTATGAAACAGAGAAAAAACAATCTAAAAATGAATCTAACTCTATAAAAGAAAAGGATTATAAACAGAAGGAAGAAATCATTAATATCAATACCGCTGAAAAGAAAGAATTAATTAAACTTCCAAAGGTTGGTGCCGTTACAGCTGAGCGGATTATTAGGCACAGGGATGATTATGGTCAGTTTAAAACTATCGATGATTTATTAAAAGTTAAAGGAATCGGTCCTAAAACTCTTGAGAAAATGAAACCACTAATAACACTATAAAATATCACTATGAAATTATCAAAACAAAATAAAACAGATTTACTCGAAATTGCTATCGTTTTAGCTATGTTCTTTCTAATCATTGTAATTTATGTTCCTGTTGCAATTTGGGAAGAAGAAGAATATTTTCAGGACGAAAGTAGATATCGAATGCAGAATCTTTATGATATTGAAGTATTTTATTCGCAATTAACGGGAGAGTATAATCCTAATTTTTTAGAAGCAATGACTTTAGTTAATTCTACCCGAGATTCAACAGTTGCTGATTCCTTATTTATTGGTGAACAAAAAATATATTTTAATGATAAAGAGTTTTTGGTAGATGTGACAGAATCATTTACGTTTGAATTTGATACAACATTTGGTTTCAAAAGTTTTCGTCGAGATACTGTTTTAGATACAACATTGCAAATTGCTGTTTACATGGAAGATTTAGGTCGCAACGATACATCTTTTATTCGAATAAAAGATTTAGCTACTTACGAAAGTAATGAAAATTTTATTGCTATTGTAAAAGAAGAACCCATGAAACGTGTTGAGGCAATTGAATACTACAAAACATATTTACCAGATTCATCTACCTACTATTGTCCATTAACCAACAACCCATATCAACTGGAAATTAGTGAAGATGGTACTGGAATTCAGGTTTCTAGTCCAATTACTGAGATTATAATAGAGCCCCGCTATTTATTATTTTCATTTAACGCTATTAGTCATGGTTTAATTAAAGACGGTCAAAAAAGCTGGGATTAAATTAACATATAAGCTATGGTCGGTTTAGTTATATCAGACACATTTTTACTATGTGGAACTTGGGACACTAGCGAGCAAAACTCGACTCTCAAGAATATAGTTAAAGTGCCATTTACTGGTACTGTTTCTTCAAATATATATGATGAATCGGAGCTTAATTCTATTTTAGGATCTGCTCTTAGAAAAGCAAGAGAAACCTTACCGATTGATGGTCAGGACGTTATTGTTGGTTTACCTGACGATTTTGTAAATCATTCTGTAATAGAATCGGAATTTGATTTATCGAAAAGTGATAGCCTAGATTACATTCAATGGATTCAATCTAAAAAAGGGAAACTTGATTCTCAATTAATCTCAATATTTGGTCAAGTTTATTTACCTGATGAATCAAATATCCATATTTGTACAATATCAAAAGTTCTTATAAGAACCATAAAACTTTCAATTGTAGAACTGGGAGGAAATCCGTCTTGGATGGGACCAGTTAGCTCTCTTTATTTAGATGGGTCAGGAATGTCAGAAGCCGCTATTATTCAACGTAACGGCAATCGATATTCATTCTTAAAAGTTCAAAATAATAGATTCGATATGGGGATAATTGCTTTTTCGGGCGGCGTTGCAAAAATAATCTCTACAACTGATGATAAAGAAGAAATTACTTTAGCAGCTTTAGGTTTAGAAGATTCGTATCTAGATGATATTCCGGTATTTTGTCCACAAAAATTAGGCCGGCAAGCTATCTCAGCATGGGAAACATCGGATTTTAGAATTAGTATTCCATTTGATGGCATAGAAATTAACAATCAAAGTGTTGATGACATTCCTGAATACGAAGCAAATATTTTAACTCAATTAATGATTAGCACCTCAGTAAATAACTCATTCAATTTTTTTGATGATTCGGGTATTACAGATTTCTTTTTCACATCAGTTATACCGCCTAAGGTTATTGATGTTGATAATAGTGAAAGATTACTAATTGAAAAGCCTAAAGAAAAAAACAAAACAGATTCTCAACAAAAATCTACGCCTTTTGTATTGGCACTTATATTGCTTGTTATGTTATTTATTGGTATTAATTATTTCAAATTGCAAAAAGAATTAAATAATTCGTTTTTTGGAATAAATAAAAATTACTCAGTAAAATTATCAGAATCTAAAATAGATGAATTAATTGTAAAGAATTCAAATAAACCATCCTATGATTTATTATTGCAGTCAAAATCAATATCTTCAGCATTATTATCAATATTGACACAAACAGATTTAAATCGGTATAACTCATTAACGATTACAAAATCATTTTTAAGTTTAGAATATTTAAGTGGAACCAATCCTAATATTGAAAATATACTTGGTGTAGAACCTACATCTTTTTCAGTGGAAGCAATAGGACGAGATAGTACTATCTTTCTATGGTATTACAGTTTTGACCTACCAAACATTTCTGGAGATATTTCAAGTGGAGAATTGTCTAAACTAGATTTGATGATTCAATTGGACACAGCATTAACTGACTATTCATTGAAATATTTTGAACAAGTATTTACAGAAAATCAAATATATGGACCATTACTCATTTGGGTGAAAAATAAAGCAGATATTTTACAAGCTAGTGCAATAATTTCAAATGTAGGTGATAATATTCTGTTAAGAAAATTTGTATTATTTAATGAAGCAGATCACCCAAGCCCTCGTGCTGGGTTTTATGTTTCAATATTAGAAGATTAGATGCAGATATTAGGTGGGAGATTTAAAAGGCTACCAATTAAGTCGCTTCCCCAAATGCCTTATCGTCCTACAAAATCAATTGTAAGGAAAAGTTTATTTGATAAACTATCACCTTTTCATTATGATTCAGTTTTAGATCTTTTCTCTGGAACCGGAATCATGGGGTTTGAGGCTGCTAGCCGAGGTGCAAATTCAATTACATTTGTTGAACAGCATGGTAAATGTATTGATTTATTAAAAGAAAATTCTTTAAAGTTTTCGGGACCTAGTTATACATTTGTCCGTTCAAATGTATACAAATATTTAAAAAATAATAATATTTTATATGATCTTATTATTGCGGATCCACCTTATGGGGAAACAAATTTAGATTTACTTGCGGATAATGTCCTTAATCATTTAAATAAAAATGGTAAATTCATTTTAGAATGCGAAAAAAAACAAACCCCTTTGATAAACTCTGACGTATTAGATTATGGAGATACACGAATCTTACTATGGACAAAATAATTAGAAAAATAATATATCCAGGCACATTTGATCCAATTCACAATGGCCATATAGACATTGCAACTAGAGCTGCAAAATTATTTGATTCTTTAGAATTTGTCGTCGCAGATAATTCTGAGAAAAACCCATTATTCTCCGGAGATGAAAGAAGCCAATTAATTTCTGATTCTACTCAACATATCGAAAACATAAAAGTAAGCCAATTCAAAGGGCTTGTTGTTAACCATGCGAAAAATTCTAATGCAATTGCAATTATTCGTGGTCTTCGGCATGTAAGCGATTTTGAGTTTGAGTTCCAAATGGCCATGATGAATTTTCATTTAGATCCTGATATTGCTTCATTGTTTATGATGCCAGATGAAAAATATATCCATTTAAATTCAACAGTTGTAAAGGATGTTGTAAAGAATGGCGGGGACATTTCGGCATTTGTCCCAATCGGTGTAAATAAAGCATTATTATCTAAATATTCTCAATAATTATTTTTAAACTTAGGCGTTGATTTTTACTATAATTAATCTATTTTAATGCCAACTTACGATTATATATGCTCACAATGTGGGGATAGGTTTGAACACTTTCAATCTATGACATCCACAACACTTTCTCAGAAGCCAAGCTGTGAAGATGATAAGTGTAATGTAAAACGAGTGGTAAGTGGTGGAACTGGTCTAATATTTAAAGGTACTGGTTTTTATTTGACTGATTATAAAAACAAAGTAAAAACGGATAAGCTTGGTAATACAAAAAAAGGAAAGATTGATAATCCTAAACCTCAGACAAAAAAGAAAATTGGAGATACAAAAAAATGAATAATGCAAATAAAATTACAATGGAAAATGGCAAATTGAATGTACCTGATAACCCAATTATTCCATTTATAATTGGAGATGGAATTGGACCTGATATTTGGAATGCATCAGTTCATGTATTCAATAAAGCAATCGAAGCTGTTTATGGTGATTCTAAAAAAATAGAATGGCTTGAAGTTTTAGCGGGTGAAAAAGCATTTAAAGAAACTGGCAATTGGTTACCAGATGAAACTCTTGACTTAATTAAGAGTCATTATGTTGCAATCAAGGGTCCTTTAACTACTCCAATTGGTGGAGGCATACGGTCTTTAAATGTTGCATTACGACAAATATTAGATTTATATGCATGTGTTAGACCTGTAAGATGGTTTGAAGGTGTACCGTCTCCAGTAAAAGAGCCCAATCTAGTTGATATGGTTATTTTTCGAGAAAATACAGAAGATATTTATGCAGGTATTGAATGGATGCAAGGTACAGAAGAATTAGAAAAAGTTAAATCATTCCTAATTAATGAGATGGATGTGAGTAACATAAGATTTCCGGATACATGCAGTTTAGGTGTAAAGCCTGTTTCCATTGAAGGTACACAAAGAATAGTACGTTCTGCCATCGAATATGCTTTAGAAAACAATCGAAAGTCCCTGACGCTAGTTCATAAAGGGAATATAATGAAATTTACCGAAGGTGCTTTTAGAGATTGGGGCTATGATGTTGCAAAGAAAGAGTACGGTGCAACTGACTTGGATGGTGGTCCATGGCAAATAATTAATAAAGATGGAAAAGAGCTTATTGTTAAAGATGTAATTGCGGATGCGTTCTTACAACAAATTTTATTACGACCTTTAGAATACGATGTAATAGCGACACTAAATTTAAATGGCGATTACATTTCGGATGCCCTCGCTGCAATTGTTGGCGGCATTGGTATTGCGCCAGGTGCAAATATAAATTATATCACTGGGCATGCTATTTTCGAAGCAACACATGGTACCGCACCAAAATATGCAGGTAAGGATCAGGTGAACCCAAGTTCTGTAATCTTATCCGGTGCTATGATGTTTGAATATTTAGGCTGGCAAGAAGTAGCAGATATTATTGTTAAGGGTATCCAAGGTGCTATAGAACAGAAAAGAGTTACTTATGATTTCCATCGCCTCATGGATGGTGCTACGAAATTAAAATGTTCCGAATTTGGAAATGAAATTATTGCCAACATGTCTTGATTACGTCATAGCGCTTCAATTATAAATTCATGACAGAATAATCCTTTCAAAAAAATTATGTTTATCGATTTTACAGAAATAGAACTTATCGCTGGAAGAGGCGGAAAAGGTGCGGTGCATTTTCGACGCGAAAAGTATTCACCGTTGGGTGGACCTGATGGAGGTGATGGCGGGCGAGGTGGTCATATTATTTTCAAAGCAGACTCAAACCTTCATACGCTTCAAGATGTGCGTTATAGACGGAAATATAAGGCTGAAGATGGTTCTTCTGGCGGAGGCTCAAGGAAGTCAGGGAGAAGTGGTAAAGATGTGGTCGTATTAGTTCCTATTGGCACTTTACTGAGAAACAAACTTGATAATTCTATTGTAGCTGATTTGGTCAATAATGACGAATCTTTTATCGTATGTCATGGAGGAAAAGGCGGAAAAGGAAATGTCAAATTTAAATCATCTACTAATCAAGCTCCCCAAACGGCGCAACCGGGTTTATTTGGTGAAACAGGGAATTATGAAATTGAATTAAAAGTATTGGCAGATGTAGGGTTAGTTGGATTGCCAAATGCTGGAAAATCCACCTTATTATCTCGCATATCTGCGGCTAAACCTAAAATATCTGATTATCCATTTACAACATTAGTTCCAAATTTAGGAATTGTTAAATATGGAGATTACAATTCCTTTGTAATGGCTGATATTCCCGGTTTAATTAAGGGTGCCAGTGCAGGGAAAGGATTAGGACATCAATTTTTAAAACATATAGAACGAAACAAAGTACTTCTTTATTTGATCGACGGGACAGATGAAACACCTTACAAGTCATTTAATACCTTAAAGAAGGAAATATTAAACTTTAATCCAGATTTAGGAATAAAACCCTTCATCATTTGTAGAACTAAATCAGATATTGGAAATAAATTATCTGATGAATGGAAAAAATTCGATAAAGATATCCTTGTAATTTCAGCTGTCTCAGGAGAAGGATTAAATAATCTAATTTCAACGCTAGTTAAATCAATTCAGTAAATGAATCTAATAACGCTTATAAATTTATTAAATGTACCTAAAATAGGGCAACAACGCATTCGTTTGTTAATCTCTCATATTGGACAAGATTTAAATCCATTTGAGTTATCTATCAAAGAATTATGTCAGGTAAAAGGAATAGATCAACAATCTGCAAACGAAATAGTTAAATATTCTGATTTTGAATATGGAATTATTGAGTATGAAAGTGCAATAAATAAAGGGTATTCGATACTCTCTTTTTGGGATGATAATTATCCGATGCTTCTTAAAAAGATTTATAATCCACCTGTAATTTTGTATTGCAAAGGAAAACCTCTACAATATAAAGAAGATTGCGTTGCAATTGTTGGAACAAGACGATTTACACCTTATGGTAAAATGGTTACTCAGAAAATAACAAATGATCTTATAGCATCTAATATTTCAATCGTGAGTGGTTTAGCGAGAGGGATTGATACTATTACTCATAAAGAAACTGTCAAATTTGGTGGAAGGACTATTGCTGTTCTGGGATCGGGGATTGATGTTATTTATCCAGCAGAAAATCAAAAACTTGTTGATGAAATTTGTGATAAAGGATCTATAATAAGTGAATTCCCCTTAAGAACAAAACCTGATAGGGGAAATTTCCCTATGAGAAATAGAATTATTTCTGGGTTAAGTCATGCAACAGTTATTATTGAAGCAGGTGATAGAAGTGGTGCAATTTTAACAGCGCTCAACGCTGTGGATCAAAATCGAGATGTATTTGCTGTTCCAGGCCGTATTACTGATAAACAAAGTATTGGTTCAAACCGTATGATAAAAAATGGTGCTGTACCTATTTCCAATGGTGATGATATAATTAGTGAAATTAATCCTCGTTTATTCAATCCTTTGAAAAGTGTCCAAAAAACAATTTCTATTGAACTAACAAAGCAAGAAAGATTAATTTTTGACCATCTAGGACATGATCCAGTGCATATAGATGAATTAGCTAAATCAATGAAAATAGGAATTACAGCCTTGTTGCAAATTCTTTTAAAATTGGAATTAAAAAATGCTGTTCATCAGATTGGAGGAAAACAATTTGTACGTGCATAATCATTTGGTACGGAATAATTAATAAGTAACTTTCCCCCTTGAAAAACCATAATTATGGAGAGGTGGCCGAGTGGCTGAAGGCGCCCGCCTGCTAAGTGGGTATGCGGTTTATAGCCGTATCGAGAGTTCGAATCTCTCCCTCTCCGCACTTTAAAAGATGAGAAACCCTGCATAAGCGGGGTTTTTTGTTACTGGGATAATGGCTCAATTTATAGTTGATTATTAGTTATAGTCTGGAACTCGCCTGCTAAGTGGGTATGCGGTTTATAGTCTGAATGTGGTAGGTTTATGATTATTTAAATATTCGGGGGAAAATTACTGTACCTTCCCACTAGATGATTATCTAAATCAATTTATTCAAAATTTTATTATAAATCTTCATCAACCAAAATAGTTATCCCTAATTGTTTTTCTACTAATTTTGCGATTTCCATTTCTGCAGTCATAACAATTCCATCAGCTTCTATTAGTTCTGATATTTTTGGTCCTAGAAGTTGAATTTGCTCGGAACTGAGTAATGTTTTGAGTCTATTTAAAACATTAGTTATATAATTGATTTTTTCCGAGTTTGATTTTTGTCCGAATATTTGATTCGCTTCATTCAAAAAACGATCAGCACGTTCTTCAGAGAACTCAGGAAAAAGTTTTGAAATTGTACTAATCCAAGATTGTCGTTCTTCAAAATCAACTTGACCATCGGCTAATTGAATTGCAGCGCATAAATGTGTCACAGCTTCTATAGGCGACATATCTGCTGGCGAATTTTTTTTTTTTTTTGATTCTTGTCCTTACGACTAAACCACGCCATTACTGATTATCCCATTCTTCTTCAGTAAATGTTTTCATACTTAACGCGTGAATTTCATGTTTCATGAGTCCACCCATTGCTTCGTAAACTTTGCGATGCCTTTGGACAAGTGATTGATCAACGAAATCATTAGAAATAATAATAACTTCTAAGTGAAAGCCACCATCGTGCATTTTATGGTTTAAATGACGGCCGGTAAAATCTTTCACTTCAAAATGGCTTAAAGTCATGTTTGCTTTAAGTCTATTTTCCATTTCAGTTTCAATTGTCGTTGTATTTTTGGGTAAAGTGTTCGAATTTTCATGCATGACAGATCCTAAGTTATTTCAATTAACAGATGATGATAAAGTTAAATACCTTGCCTTAATAGAAGATATAGATGTAAATCATACAACATCTATTACTAAATTATTGGGTATAAAGTTAAAAAACATTTTGGATTCTGGAAATCTAAACATCATTGAAGCAAATTTAATAAATGATATGGCATTGCTCATGGGTGTATTAGAAATGAATCCTGACCTTCCAAAATTAATTGTGAAAAAAATTCTTTTTGCCATGACATATTTTGTTGATGAAAATGATGAAATTCCTGATATCATCCCAATCTATGGCTATTTAGATGATATTACAGTTGCTGAATGGGTAATGAATGATATTAAGAGTCTCATACCACCAATATCTGAGTCATAAACTTTTATTTCTTGTTTACAGACTCTACAGTTTTATTTAAATCTTCTTCTGAAAATTGCCATTGGCAAGGTACGCACCACCAAGGTTTTCCAAAGTATGTTTCAGAATTTTCCACAAGTTCTAGAGCTTCATCACATTTAGGGCAATTTTGTTCAGAACCATCTTTTGGCCATTTGTAATTTGGGCGATATTTGAACCCATTTTCATAAGTATAGTGTTTTAACATGAAAAGAAATTACAGTTAATTTTGTAATGAATTAATATGAGATTTAAAATATTGACAAAATAACATAAAGTAATACACCAACCAAAGATAGACCAACATAATTTTGCAATTTCAATTCTCTTTGCATTGATTCGATTTGAGATAAATAATGATCATAGAAGAGAAAAACTTCTAAAGTATCATTTTCAGCAACATAAACTCTTTTAATGCCTTCACTTAAATTTTGACGAATTTTTTCAATTTGAATATCCGGTGGAATATAACTGACCTCATGAAAACCCGGCAATACAGGAACTGGCCCTTTCATTGGGTGAGTGCCTACATAAAACCCATCTATAAAAAATGGAACTTCCATGCTGTCTGTTTTTATATTAATAAAACCAAATGATTGGAGCTCATCTTCGGTTTGTGCGTCTAATACCGATAGGGAGAACAGGAGACTAAATATATTGATAAATATCTTTTGCATACTCACTAAATTATTTTTGTTTTAACATGAAATCAAATAAGTAAATTTCTTGTCGAATGAACCCCAAATTATATCTAAAATCTCTCAGTATTGCTATATTAATTCTGTCGCTCGGTGGATGTGCATATTTTAACACATTCTATAACGCTCAACAGTATTATGACGAAGCAGAAAAAATCCGTTTACAGAAAGAAGGGGAATCAATTTCCATCACTGCATTGGATAAATATGGTAAAACAATTCAAAAATGTCATAAAGTTTTAGGGGATTATCCCGACTCTAAATTTCGAAATGATGCCATCCTACTCATGTCAAAAGCTAGGTTTTATCGCAAAGATTACGATTTAGCATTGGATGATTTAAAAATAATTATTGATAAAGGGAACGAAAAACAAAAAGAAGACGCATATTACTGGCGGGCTTTGTGCAAATGGAAAAAAGGAAATGCTCAAACAGGCATTAACGAATTAACTGATTTACTTGAAGTATCTTATGATAAGCAAATTCAATCAAAATGTTATTTATCCCTTGCCGAAATTGTTTCAGAATTAAAAGAACCTGAAAAAGCCATGGCTTATTTATTAGAAGGGGCAAAGCTCACTAAAGATAGAGATCAAAAAGGGATTATTTATGGTCGCTTAGCAGAAATGGCTTTTAATCGTGAAAATTATGAACTTGCTATGGATGGATATAAAAATGTAATTGCACATTCTCTTTCAAAACAGAAAGGAGAAACAGCACACTTACAAGTTTTGAAAATATTAAGAATTCAAAAAAAATATAGATCTGCCTCACGAAAAATTAAAGGTATGTTAACAGATGATAAATTTAAAGGAATCGCAGGAAATCTAGAATTAGAATTAGTTCAATTATATCGAGAGCAAAATGAAATTGAAGATATCGAATCTCGACTAGAATCAATTGTAAATACATATCAACGTACACCTGTTTCTGCAGAAGCTTATTATTTACTTGGGCAATATAACGTTTCTCAAAATTGGGATCTTGATAAAGCGAAAAACTATTTCAATTTAGTTTCAAAAGAATCCAGTAAATCGCTTTTTTCACCAATAGCAAAAAGTAAAAGCAAAGCTATTGATATTTATCAAGAAGCCGAAAAAGATTTAGAAAAGCATATCGAATTGTTGTCCATAGATTCAAGTTTAGTATCATCTGAAACGGACTCAAATGATATGGGTGTATCTGTGATTATACCTGACAGATCAATTCCAGAGCTATATTATCAACTGGCAGATTTAGAATCTTTCAAGTTTAACCGAAACGCCGAAGGAATTTCCTATCTGAAAATTATTATTTCAGATTATCCAGAATCACCATTTCATGCTAAAGCGATGTTTGCAATTTCATTTATGTTTGATAGTAATGGTGATTCTTTGGAAGCAACAATTGCTCAAGAACAGCTAGAGAAGACATATCCTAATTCTGAGTACACAGCTTATTTAAAAGAAGGGGTCACTATTGAAATAAACGAGCAAGAAGAGATGTATAAACTCGCAGAAACACAGATTACTAATAATCCTGAAAATGCGATTCAATTAATGAAAGAAGCCCTTGATTTAAATGAGAGTAGCGAATTAGCTCCTTCATTGGCATTCACTATAAGTTATTATTATGATCAAATTGCTGAAATTGATAGCGCAATGAAATATTATGAATGGATTCAAGAAAATCACCCCAGATCTGACCAATACGATAAATCAGTTGCCCGAATTCAAGCATTGCAACTTGTATTATCTTCTATCGAATTGCCTCAAGATTCATTAGAAGTTATTCAGGAAGAAAATTGAGAGCGACCATTTTTTCTTATGTGTATCGTCTTATAAGATTTATAGTCACAAAAACTCTATATTTCATTCAATCAATATTATTTATTCCAAAAGATTTAGAGCCTGCAGTAAAGATTGGCGATTCAGTCATGAGCTCGATATCAATTATTGGGAAACCATTTTTTGATTTTAAAATACCAGCAAAAAATCAAATAGAACTTTTTGAGTTAAAGTTTCCATCTCCTTTAATAGCAGCATCGTTTAAATCTGACTATGACATTTTAAGTATTTGGATGAGGATGGGATTGGGTAGTGTGACTTTTAAAACAATTATGAAAGATATTAGATTTGGAAATAATAGACCAAGACTTCAAGATGCTTCTTTGGAAAATGAGAAGGGCTTATTGAACTCTATGGGGTTACCAGGACCCGGCATAGAAAAATTCAAACAAACTTTATCTGATATTAATTTGCAGGAATTTAACCGACCTTTAGGAATCAGTATTGGCGGAGATTCAGCTTCAGAGTATGTATATATCATAACTCAAATTGAAAATGCTCTAATTGAAAATCCTTACTCTTATTTTTATGAATTGAACATCAGCTGCCCAAATACAGTAAATGGACAAACTATTGGTGATAACCCAAATGAACTAGAGTTACTCTTGACCCAGGTTAGAGAATTCACTGATAAACCAATATCAATTAAAATTTCCCCAGACTTATCAAATGAACGTTTAATAGAAATTGGCGAAATATGTTTAGAGTTTGATCGCATTTTAATAAATACTGGAAATACACATTATAAAAAACCATCTGACGTTCATGTAATTCCTGAAAACTTTTCAATGAATGCTGGAGGCTTTTCGGGACCAGCGCTTTTTAACCGCACATTAGAGATGGTCAAATTATTTTCACAATTTAATACTCCAATTATAGCAACTGGTGGAATTTCGACTATTGAGCATGTTCGATCCTTGCAAAGTGCTGGTGCAATTCTATTTGGTATGGCAACAGCATTAGTATTTGACCCTTATTGTATTCCTAAAATAAATTATAAACTATAATATGTTTACAATTGTTTTATTAGAACCACAAATTCCACCTAATACAGGATCTACTGGGCGACTTTGTGGTGCAACCAATACAAGACTCCATGTCGTAGGGAAACTCGGCTTTGAGCTATCAGATAGAACGCTTAAAAGAGCTGGGCTAGATTATTGGGATTATATTGATTGGGAATATTTTCCGGATTTGGATGCTTATTGTGAAAATTTAATAAAAAAGAAAACATTCCATTTATTGACCACCAAATCTTCGAAATCGTATACATCACAGCGTTTTCAGGATGGGGATTATCTTGTTTTCGGTAGTGAAACTGCAGGGATTGATGAAGCTTTCTTAAAACGTCATTGGGAAAATACATGCACAATACCTATGGAGAATACAAATATTAGAAGTTTAAATCTTGCAACAAGCGTAGGAATAGTACTTTATGAAGCAATTCGGCAAGTTAATGAAACATAATTTTGTTATTCAAATATTCATTTTAGGTTTTCTCCTAACTTATTTCGCATCCTGTACAAGTGCGCCACGATATTCAACTGGTACACCTAAAACATCTAGCTCAAAAAAGAGTAAGGTTTTATCTCTTTCAAAGTCTTCATCAGTTAAAGGTAGGAGTAAAAAGAAAAGTCATCGAAAAGTGATGAATGGAGTTAGTTCCTTTTATGCAGAAGATTTTCACGGTAAACTCACCGCAAATGGAGAAGTGTATGATATGTATGGTGTCACTGCTGCTCATAAAACCTTACCGTTGGGAACTGTGTGTCGTGTGACTAATATTGCGAATGGAAAATCACTGATTTTGAGAATTAATGATCGTGGCCCTTATGTGAAAGGAAGGATACTGGATTGCTCTTATGGTGCCGCAAAAAAATTAGATTTTATAAATCAGGGCACTACAAATGTTAAAATTGAAGTCATGGAATGGGGAGATGGATCCTACATGCAACATAGGGAGAAACCAAAATGAAAAAATATTTTATGATTGTTAATCCACACGGTGGATTAAAAAAAGGAATTGGCATTTTAGATCGAGTCAAACCAATTTTTGAAAATAAAGATGCTGAACTCACTGTTTTAGAAACTGAATATGCTGGTCATGCACGTGAAATGGCACGAGAAAAAGATTTTACGGGATATGATGGTTTTTGTGCAATAGGTGGTGATGGTACCATGCATGAAATTATCAATGGTATGTTAACACGTCCTGATGGAAGAAAGTTGCCAATTGGTTTAGTAACTGGTGGTACTGGAAATTCATTTATGCACGATCTAGATTGTTTGGAACCTGAGAATGCGGCAAAACGAATACTCACGGGACGACTTCGCCCTATTGATGTTGCTAAAGTAGATGCAAATGGAAAAATTATATATGGCTTCAATATTGTCGGCTGGGGATTGCCAACTGATATTAATTTATTAGCTGAAAAAATGCGTTGGCTGGGTGAGCAGCGATACAATGTGGCATCTATCATTGAAGTGATGAAGGGAAAACAACGATTAGCTAAACTAATAATAGACGGAAATACAGTTGTAGGTGATTATGGTTTCATTCTAGGCTGTAATACTATTCATACCGGTAAAGGAATGATGATGGCACCTTTGGCTCAATTAAATGATGGAATGATTGATTTAATAATAGCTCGAAAAGCGAGTCGATTTAAATTGTTACGACTATTTCCAAAATTATTTAGTGGTGCTCATGTTGGTGACCCATTGGTTGACTATCGTCAAGTAAAAGAGTTTTCTATTATTCCACAGGAAGATAATATTTTGAATATTGATGGTGAAATGATTGGAAGCACACCAATTCACGTTACAGTCGAGCAAGGTTTAATAGATGTGTTGGTTTAAGTCTAAGGGAATAAAATGAACATGTTCAAAGGGCGAAATTTAATTAATGCGTTGGGGATTCCAGGGTGGTTATTCCTTATTTGGAAAGGTGATATCTATTATAGTTTTTTTATTTTAACATGTATCGTATTTGCCTTAGGTGAGTTTTATAATATGATGGAGAAAAAAGGTACTAAGCCTCTGCGCTGGGTGGGAATGTGTAGTGCAGCATTTATAGCGGATTTTTATTATTCTCAGCCTATAATCACAGGGCATCAAATGGTTGGGTGCGTCATTCTAATTGTTCTCTTAACTTTTATTTGGGAATTATTCTCCAACGAAAAGAATTCTGGTTTAAATATATCTGTAACCATGGCAGGAATTTTATTTGTTCCAATTTTACTCGGAACTGCAATTGATATTCGTCAATTTGACACATTCATGGGAAGCCAATTAACTTTAGCATTGGTTCTATCTGTTTGGGCCTGTGACTCAGCAGCGTTCATTTTTGGAACCAAATTTGGAACTGTAAAAATATTTCCTCGAGTCAGTCCTAACAAATCATGGGTTGGTTCTATTGCCGGGTTAATTGCATCAATGAGTGTATTTTATTTATTTTATCATCAAGAGTGGCTTGGGAATTATTTTTCTTTGAAAGACACAATAATATTCGGCTTTATAGCTGGTGTATTTGGACAAATTGGTGATTTTGCAGAGTCCTTATTAAAACGCGATGCTAATGTAAAAGATAGCGGCACAATTTTACAGGGACATGGAGGTGTTTTAGACCGGTTTGACTCCTTGATATTTGCCACACCAATAACCTATCTTTACGTTCATTTTTTGATGAATTTTTAATCTTTATATAAAAACTTTAATGGAACTAAAATCAATATTAGCTACAGATTGTGGTAGTACCACAACTAAAGCCATCCTTATACAAAAAATAGATGGTGAATATCGATTAACTTATCGGGGAGAAGCGCCAACGACTGTTGAAGCACCTTTCGAAGATGTAACCCGTGGCGTCCTTAATGCAGTTATGGAAATAGAGGAATTAGCGGGTCGTAAAATACTGGATGGGGATCATATTGTATCACCAATGAATGGAGACGAAGGTGTAGATATTTATATTTCGACTAGTTCAGCTGGTGGAGGGCTTCAAATGATGGTTGCTGGTGTTGTAAAATCAATGTCTGGTGAGAGCGCTGAACGTGCTGCTTTGGGAGCAGGATCAATTGTAATGGATGTAATGGCATCTAATGATGGACGACTTGCTCATGAAAAGATTAAAAGAATCAGAGACCTTCGTCCTGATATGATATTATTATCTGGTGGAATTGATGGTGGTACTATTTCTCATGTTGTAGAATTAGCAGAAATCCTACATGCAGCAAATCCAAAACCTCGTTTAGGGCAGAATTATAAACTTCCTGTGATTTATGCAGGCAATAATAAAGCTCAAGATCAGATTCGAGATACTCTAGGTGATATGGTAGATTTAGATATTACAGAAAATATTCGCCCAGTTTTAGAACGAGAAAATTTGGAGCCATCTCGTGATAAGATTCACGATCTATTTATGGAGCATGTGATGCAACAAGCACCAGGGTATAAAAAATTAATGGAATGGACAGATGCACCAATAATGCCAACGCCAGGTGCAGTTGGCTCTTTAATTGAAATGATTGCTGAAAAGGAGAATATTACTGTTGTAGGCGTCGATATTGGTGGAGCGACCACAGATATTTTCTCTGTATTTGAAGGTAAATTCAATAGGACAGTCAGTGCAAATTTGGGAATGAGTTATTCTATTTGTAATGTATTGGCCGAAGCAGGTTTAGAGAATGTATTACGTTGGGTTCCATTTGATATTAATCAAAAAGAATTAACGAATCGAATTGGTAATAAAATGATTCGGCCAACGACAGTTCCGCAATCACTCGAAGAATTATTTATAGAACAAGCTATTGCTAGAGAAGCATTAAGGCTTTCATTTATTCAACACAAAGAATTCGCAACTAGTTTGAAGGGGATTCAAAAAGAGAGAACAATTTCGGATGCCTTTGATCAATCTAGCTCTGGAAATTCGTTAGTTAACATGATGGATTTGGACTTATTAGTTGGGTCTGGAGGAGTATTGAGCCATGCGCCAAGACGTGCTCAATCTACTCGAATGCTTATTGATGCTTTCATGCCTGAGGGGATTACTCAACTTGCTGTAGATTCTATATTTATGATGCCGCAATTAGGTGTTTTAGCCAACATAGAAAAAGAAGATTTAGCGGAAGAAGCCCGAATTGCAGCTTTGGAAGTATTTCATAATGATTGTTTAGTTAGACTGGGAACTTGTATTACACCAGTTGGTAAATCAAAAAATGGAATAACAGTCCTTAAGGCAGACTTAATAATGCCAGATGGATCAACTATTCATCATGATCTTAAAAAAGATGAACTTTTTTGTATTGAAGTACCCTATGAACCAATAAAAGCAAAATTGACACCAGGAAAAAAAATGGACATTGGCGCAGGAAAAGGTGAAACTATCGAAACAACAATTTATGGAGGCGTGGTGGGAATAATATTAGATGGTAGAGATAGACCTATTACTATTCCTACTGATTCCGAAGAGAGACTAGGAGCACTGAAAAATTGGTCAGATGCTGTAAACGAGTATCCGGTTCATCGAGAGGTAAATAACTAATGGCTCATGCATACACTCCGGGACTTAAAGTATTACATCATTCTAAAGTCCAAAAGAACCGTCGCTTACCAATTAAGGGAACTGTTACAAAGCAAGTCGGAGATTTACTTAAGCCTGATGAAATCGTTGCAACAACAAACTTACCTGGAAATGTTCAAATGGTTAAGGTTGCGAATTTATTAAATATTGGACCAGCAGATGTATTGGATGCCATGTTAGTAAAAGAAGGTGATATTGTGAATAAAGGGAGTATGATAGCACAAACAGAAGGATTATTTGGCTTTTTCAAAACAGATGTAAAATCACCTATTGATGGGACGATTGAATCGATTTCTGATGTGACTGGACAAATTGTCATGCGTGATGCCCCAATTCCAGTTGAAGTTGACGCATATATGACTGGTACTGTAAAGGAAATTATTCCAGAAGAAGGTGTAATTGTAGAAGCTGATGCTGCATTTATACAAGGCATTTTTGGGATTGGTGGTGAAAGCCGTGGTTATATGGAAATCGTTGTTTCAAATCGTGAGCAGGAATTGACAGCAGATCTGTTGAACGAATCGCATAAAGGGAAAATAGTTGTTGGAGGGTCATTTATTAGCCTTGCCACTTATAAAAAAGCTTTATCTCTTGGTATTGCCGGTGTTGTAGTTGGCGGATTTAATTATTACGATCTTGAAGAAATTTTAGGTTATGTTCTAGGTGTTGCAATTACAGGTTCTGAAGATTTAGTTACATCGCTAGTGTTGACAGAAGGCTATGGTAACATTAAGATGGGTAAAAGAACGTTTGATCTGCTAAATGAGCATCATGGTAAATTTGTTTCTATTAATGGTGCTACACAAATTCGAGCAGGAGTTATTCGTCCTGAAATTGTTATTCCGTTAAAAGAGAGCGAAATCCCCGATTCGGCTCTATATGAATCAGGTGAAAAAGGAATTGGAGAGAATAGTCTTGTTCGAGTCATTCGTGCCCCGTATTTTGGTAAAATGGGTAAAGTTATTAGTTTACCACCTGAGCTACAGAAAATGGAATCAGAAACGATGGTGAGAGTCGCTATAGTTAATATAGGTGATGAAGCGATTACTATTCCGAGAGCAAATCTTGAAATGGTTGAAGTAGATTAAAATGTCTATAGTGAATAAAATCATTGGGGATATTAGTATTGATACGGATTCAGTTTTGATGTCAGATACCGAACAAGATCGTGCTTTTTTAAATCGGATTGCAAAAAAAATTCAAAAATCGGGATTTGTTACACCAGCTATTTTCTTTTTAGAAACGACCAAACCGCTTGCATTACTTGGTAGTCACGCACTTATTTTTTTTGGTCCAATTTTGAACGCCTTTATACAGTCTGAAAATTATTATAGAACGGTTCAGGTATTTGAAGAACCCGAAAATATAGAAATATTACTACAAATGATTGAAACTTTTGAAACAGAAGAAAAAAATAATAATGGAGATAATCATGAATGATCGTGATTTTATAATTGGAGCAGGGGGGATTAGCATTTCATTTTTAATATATTGGTTTATTGGTCATCCGTATTTTATTACTGAGCGTATAGTAATGTTTGCAGCTATTATGCTATTCTCGGGCACTTTATTGTTTTTTATAAGAAAAGCACGTCGAGGAGAAGAAATCTTTTTAAGAGATATTCCCGGATTAAAAGCTGTCGAGGAAGCAGTTGGTCGCTCAACAGAAATGGGTAAACCTGTACTATTTGTTCCCGGAATTCAAGATATGGATCAAGTTGAAACGGTTGCTGGAGTCATCGTACTTGGGCATGTCTCAAAAATGACTGCTCGATATGAAACCACACTAAACGTGCCCGTTTCAAGAGCAATTGTGATGAAAGCAGCCCAAGAAGCGTGTAAAGAATCATATTTAATGGAAGGAAGACCAGACATGTTTCATGATGATATGGTTCATTATTTAACCGATGAGCAATTTGCTTTTGCTGCAGGTGTAAATGGAATTATGGTACGAGAAAAGCCTGCTGCTTGTTTGTATATGGGAAAATTTTATGCTGAATCTCTTATTCTAGCTGAAACAGGTAATTCAATTGGAGCGATTCAAATAGCCGGTACAGCATCTCAAGCTCAAATCCCATTTTTTGTAACAGCTTGTGATTATACATTAATTGGTGAAGAATTTTTTGCAGCGAGTGCTTATTTATCCCAAAAGCCCGAATTAATTGGGGGTATTAAAGGCCAGGATATGATAAAATTAATTGTCATTGCTGTTTTATTGATCGGTGTCGTTCTTCGCTTTTTTCATGATAGTGGCGTAATCGATTTTAGTATAATTAATTTTTTAACTGTTAAATAAGGAACAGTTCTATGCTTTGGAAAAGACAAATCCCAATTTTAATTGTAGCCGTCATCGGTTCGTTAACATTATTTGGGTGGTTCGTAGATGAACCAAACATTAAATCATTTGTAGACGATGATGCAACCCAATGGTATGATATTTTAGCCAGTTTTGCTATTTTTTTAGGTGGATTTAATTTACTTAAAATGCAATTGCAAAAAGTCTTTAGAAAACAAAGCGGCTGGCAATATAGTTTATTTGCAATTGGTGGTTTTATCTTAGCGATTATTGCTGGGTTCTTTTATAAAGGCAACCCTGATGTAGCATGGGGTATACATGTAACAGCCAAAGGAACATTGTTTAAATGGATATTCACATACATGTTTGCGCCAATGCAAGCAACGATGTTTGCTCTTTTAGCATTTTTCGTAGCGTCTGCTTCCTATCGAGCGTTTAGAATCAGAAATTTTGAAGCAACCTTACTTCTTGTCGCAGGAATCATTATTATGCTTGGAAGAGTTCCTTTAGGTAGTTTTATTTCGAGTTGGTTCATACTCTATCTTCTTATATTAATTGGCGGGATTGCAGTTAACTCTATTTTTAAAAATAAACAATACACTGCAATTTTTGTAATAGCAGGGATTGTGCTTGTGACTATAGGTGGAATATCTATGGGATGGCCAATTGATCAGCCTGGTGTTTTTTATCTTCCTTATTTGCAAGAATGGATTTATAAATATCCAAATGTAGCTGGTGCTCGATCAATTATGATGGGAATTGGCTTAGGAATTTTCGCAACATCAATCCGATATATTCTCGGGATTGAAAAATCATATATCGGAGAATAGAAATGAAAACTATAATCGAGTTAATTTTAAGACTAGGTACTGTTGATCGTCGATGGATTTTCTTAGTAATTGCATTTGTAGTTTTAATACCACTTTTTTTTCCAATGGGATTACCAATTAGAGCGACACCAACAACACAACAAGTTTATGATACAATTGATAAACTTCCACATGGCTCTAAAGTTCTTCTATCTTGTGAGTATGGTCCAAGCACAAAACCCGAAATTCATCCAATGACCTTATCGGTTTTACGGCATCTTTTTAAGAATAAGCATAAAGTATATGTGACTTGTCTTTGGCCTGATGGTCAGTTTTTAGCAGAAGAAGCTCTTGATTTAGTTGGTGGTGAAGAATATAATCTAACCTATGGTGAAGATTATGTTTTATTAGGCTTTCGTCCAGGAAATGAAGCTGTTGTGAAAGGAATTGTAAGTAACCTAAGAAAATTATATACAATAGATGCTAGAGGAACAAAAGTCACCGATATTCCTATGATGGAAGGTGTTTATAAATTCGAAGATTTTGACTTTCTATTTTCAGCATCGGCTGGGTACCCAGGAACAATAGAGTGGGTACAGTATGCAGCAGATCCAACTAATGTCCCTATGAGTACAGGGACAACATCTATCCAAGTTAATGAAGTTATGCCTTATGTCTCATCCGGACAGGTTAATGGAATTTTAGGTGGTATGCCTGGTGCAGCTGAATATGAAGCATTAATTGGTGTTCCGGGAGTTGGAACAAGTGGTATGGATGCTCAATCAATTGCACATTTAGTGATTGTATTATTTATCGTTTTAGGAAATATTGGATATTTCATTGAACGAAATCGTTCAAAAAAGTATTAAGGAGATTATGATGTTTGGTGAAATATTCGGTGCTTGGATTGCTGTTTTTTTAACTTTAGCAATTTTCTCATTTTTATATAAAGATAACCCGTTTTACAAAATTGCGGAGCATTTATTTGTGGGTATTTCCGCAGGCTATTGGATGTCTATGTTTTTTTGGACTCAAATCCAACCCAACCTATTTGGTCGATTATGGCCTTCTGAACATTATACTGATGGTATTTGGTACGGGATTTATAATTTTTTTGGTATGATTTCATCTTCTGTATTTCCGTCGGGCGGAATTGACAAAGGCCATGATATTCATATGATTTATTTAATTCCATTTGCTTTGGGAATTATGATGTTACTTAGTTTATTTAAAAAACTAAGTTGGATGGCACGTTGGGGAATCGCATATACTGTTGGGATGGCTGCCGGGCTTAGAGCCTATGGATATTTAAATTCAAATGTAATTGGCCAACTTAAAGGGACAATAATTCCATTGGCTAATTCAGATCTTCCTTTATTCAGTCTGTTAGGAGCATCACATTTTAATAACATAATCCTTTTAGTCGGTACCATTACTGGTTTGCTATATTTCTTCTTTTCAAAAGAACATACCGGGAATTTCGGAAAAGTAACACGGGTTGGTGTCTATTTTCTCATGATTTCTTTTGGTGCGTCTTTCGGATTCGCTGTCATGGGCCGTATCTCTTTACTCATTGGCCGATTTGTGGAATTAATTACTTACTCTAGCGCTCAGTATCACCATGCAACTTTGTGGTTATTAGTCATTATGGTTGCCTTATTGGGATATTCTGCAATTATAGATAAAAAAAATCCTGAACCAGATAATTAATAAGTTATTTTATTGAATAATTTTGGCTATCAACATTCGTTCGACCTTAAGCAAGTAGTAGAGTGTCGAATTATTGAAACTCTATTTTTATATCATTCTACAGAATGACGGTTTTAAATTGACAGAAAATTATAATATTTAAGGCATCAAGAAATTTGGATGGTAAAAATCAATAAAAAGTCCATAATCGATTAAGTTTTTGATCAATAGAGATGTTTTTTAATAACTTAATTGATGATAACAGTTTTTTTATGAAAAATTTATTTTTATTCATTTTATTTTCTGCATTTTTATTTTCTCAAAATAATTCAACTTTTGGGATTGTCATAAATGAGAATGAAAAACCACTTTTCAATGTAAATATAATCACTGAACCTTCGGGTCAGGGAACTCAAACAAACAGTAATGGAAATTTTATTATTGAATTTCTCGATAGTGATTCGGTGCTCATTATTCAACATATTGGGTATGAAAAGAAAAAGGTGAAAATTCTTGATTTTAAAAATGGGGAAACTATTACCTTAATCCAAAATGTGATTGAATTACAATCATTGGAAGTTCGTGGAGTAGGTCGAAACCAGTTTGATGTTTTTGATACAAAAAATAGCGTTATTTCTTTAGACGCAGAAGAATTAGCATTTCGTGGTTTTAATGATATTGGAGATGCACTTTTTTCTGAACAATCTATCGTTATGAATGAGACAATGACTGGACAAAAATCAATTTCTATTCGAGCATCATCTTCAGAAGAAATAAGTTTCCTTTATGATGGCATTCAAATAAACAATATGGGTGACCCATTGGTAGATTTATCGATTTTCTCAGCTTCTGGATTAAATGGTTTAGAATTAGTAAAGGGAAGTCATGATAAATCCATAGCTGCTTCTGGGACAATAAACTTTATCCCTAAAATTACTTACGGAAATAGTGCGAGATTTACACAGCAATTTGGGACGTATGACTATGGAGGATATGATGGTTTAGTAACGGTTGGAAATTCATCTTATTCTTTAAATACGGGAGCAGGGAAGGGGCAATTTTCACAAACTTACGTTGGGTCTGAATTTCCGGAAATAAGCACAATTCATAATCGACAATTTGGAAATATTGGACTTAAATATATTCAGAATTTTGAATTTCGTTTTATGGGATTTAAAAATAAAAAATTATTTAATAATATTCGGTCAAAAGATTCAATATCTGTATCGATGGAAACATTTATTGGAAAAGTAATTTATTCTAAGTCTCCAATCGGAGAAATTCAATTATATGCAATTACCCAAAATAACAATGGAAATGAATCGTCCCTAACAACGTTAATTCAAAAGAATGATCATAATCAAGGATTTGGAATAGCATTGGAGAAACCAATTAACCATGCTACAATCAAATTGAGCAGTGAGTTTAATAACTTAGATTCAAAGTGGATTGCCAACAGTTTAACCATGAGTAGCAACCGGTATCAATCAATCTTAACTGGTTCGCTAGAATTAATTCGTCCAGAAACAAAAGAGAAATTTCAATTAAAAGATGCAAAAATTGTTTTAAATAAAAGTCTCATTAATGATACTCCTGAATCTAAAACTGAAGATGTAGTTTTAGCCGATTCATGGGATGAATCAAGTTCAATGTTTACAGTTTCTTTCCTAAATATTGACCCAGTTAAAAGAGTTATGGTATATACCAATTTAGGGAATGCTTTTCGTTTTCCGAGTTTAAATGAAAAATTTTCAAATTATGTAAGACACCTAAATAATTACTCTTTGTATTTAAATCCTGAACTGAAAACAACGATTGAAATGGGTCTTAAAATTCAAAATGTGTCTGAAGATGAAATGGTTGATTATTCTATTAATATATCGGGGTTTACTTATCGTTATTCGAATAAAATAAAACAAATCATTATTAGTGGCGCGCCGATTCAATTTCCAATTAATTACGGTGATGCATCCTTGTCAGGTTTTGACTCCCAATTCTCATTAGTGCTTAATAACGGTTTTCTAAATTTTACATCTTTTTATTCTAATTATATATTTTCAGACCCAATTGCTTTTCAAATGCAACCTGATAAAATTGTCAGAAACATCGTTTCTTTAACATATAAATGGATAAAATTTGATTTAATTCATCGTTCAGAGAGTCATCGCCAGGCAACGTCCATTGATAGTTTTGGAAATGAATTGCAAACTAGATTAGATCCAGTTAATACAATTGATGCAAATATTGTCTTTAATCTTATATTTAAAGATTATGTTGGAACTGTAAGCTTAACTGGGAAAAATTTAAATAATGTATCACAAGACATGAATGGGATTTCATTATTTGATAAAAGAATTGGCCTTAATTTTGGATTATCATGGAAATAATTCGAAGAATATTCATTCTATTTTTTTTGACTCTTTTTGCTTGTACAAATAATCCTTTCTGGGATGATACAAACACAAAACAAATGAAATTGACAGGCGTTGCTCTTGCAGAAAACAACCAAACTCATATTCCAATTTCAATCTGGCTCGAAGAGTTTGACATTTATTCCAGATCTGATTCTACTGGAAGGTTTACATTTGATATATCAAACTCTCAAACTTCAAGTGGTTCATTCAATGGTGGTGTAAATCTTTATTTTTATATCCATAACTATTTATTGGATTCTGTTACAATATATTTTACAAATGGTCATTTTTCGGCAGAACAAACGGATTTTACTCCTGAGGGGGAATTGATAAAAACACTTGAATTGAAAAAGCTTTTATCAGGAGAAATGGAACTTCACTTTAATGCGGCTTCTTTGAGTAACCATGATACTGTAAGCACATCGTTCCATCTTGAATCTCATGAATCAATATCAATTAATACATATAAATTTATTCTACAATCGGATGGTTCAAATTTTTATTCAGGATTATATTTTAATTCAATACATGATATTCAAAAAAGTGTTATTTATAATTTTGTAGGTATTAATCAAGACGGCAACACCATTTCTGATCAAAAACAAAATGTAAATTATCTTGCAAATGATTTTGATCTTTGGACTTATTATATTTTAAGTGATAGCCTTCATTTATCATCAGGGGTTTATGAAGTGTATCCCTATATAAATATTAAGCAGGAAGCAATTCCTGAAGGCTTAATTAGCCATTTAGGCGGTGATTCTATATTTTATCGAACTTCATTATACATTGAGTTGCCAATGGATGTAGTGCCGGACACACTAGAAATTCCTTAATGATTTAAATAGAATAAATACATTCCAAAGCGTTAAATCAACACGCTAAATTATTAGGTATTATTATTGATAAATGGCATTAGAACAGTCAATAAAACTGGATAACAAGAATTGGAATTAATTTTTTACACTTTAGAAATGAAGAGTTAGATCTAACAATTAAAATGAACTCGAAAAAGCACACGCTACAGATTAATGAATAAACGACGTCTAATAATTCTTTATTTTATTTTTTTGGTCGTGTTTGGATCTGTGGGCTTTTACATTTTAGGTGGGGAAAATTGGTCATGGATAGATAGTATTTACATGACTGTTATAACATTATCCACTGTTGGTTTTGGTGAAGTCCATCCTTTAACCGATTCAGGTAAAATATTATCAGTATTTATTATTATTTTCGGTGTGACTGGCATTGGTGTGTTAATTCGAACCTTCAGCGAAGAATTTATTCAAATTGATAAATTTAGGAAAAATAAAATGATGAGAAATATTTCCAATTTAAAAAACCATTTTGTGATTTGTGGCTACGGCAGGATGGGTGCAGTGATTGCTCAGGAGTTACATAATAAACATTTAGACTTTGTAGTGATTGAAATGGATGATCATAAAGCAGAGCATATTGTATCTAAAGGATGGTATTGTGTACATGGAGATGCAACAAGTGAAGAAACATTAATATCAGCTCGAATTGAAAATGCTACCGGTGTCGCTGTTGTTTTAGCCAATGATCAAGATAATCTATTCGTAACACTGTCGATGAAAACAAGTAATCCTAACTTATTTATATTGAGTCGATGCTCCATAGATGATAATCAGTCAAAAATGATTCGGGCGGGTGCAAATAAAGTTGTAAATCCATATACAGCAGGTGGCCATCGAATTGCTGAAATCTTATCTAAACCACAAGTAGAAGATTCAATTTCAGTCTTATCACCAATTCATTCGAGTATGAATTTAACTTTAGATGAAATTTCTTTAGACAATATGTCGAAATACGAAGGAGTCCTTTTAAAGGATTCTAAGTTTCGCGAAGAATATGATGTCATGGTAGTTGGTATTATTAATCAAAATGGTGATTCTATCATTAATCCATCGCCAGATACTGTATTGCATACAACAGATACAATATTGTTAATGGGGGATACAAGTAATATGGCTCGATTTAAAGAGAATCTCCCATCGTAAAAAGTTCGCATAATGTATATTATGTATAATATGGCTATTCTATTATATATGTATTAACTATTCCAATTCCTTTTATTTCAGTTTTTTCCTTCAACTCAAATGAATAGTCATCTTGAAGTATTTCTTTGGTATGTTCGGAAATATGAATCCTTCCAGGTGGACAAGTCGTTTCTAAACGATTTGCCATATTTACAGATGAGCCCCAAAGATCAAAGGCAAACTTATTTTTTCCAATAACCCCGGCTACAATTGGACCCGTATGGACACCAATGCGTATTTGAAGATTCATCTCTGGTGTATTTTGATTAATAATTTTGATGGAATCAAGAAATGCTTGTGCTAATTCTATTACATTAACTGCACTTTGTTTCTTTTCATCATTTATACCAGCTACAGCGAAATAACTATCACCAATTGTTTTTATTTTTTCAACATGGTACTTAACGGATAAATCATCAAAAGTTTTGAATATCCTATTTAAAATTTGAACTAGTTTATTAGGACTAAGGATTTGAGCTTGAGGTGTAAAATTAACAAGATCACAAAATATTATGGTTATATCGTCATGTTTATTTGCTATATCAGACTCACCCGCCTTTAATCGTTCTGCAATTTCTTTTGGCAATATATTAAGCAATAGATTTTCTGATTTTTTCTGTTCTTCAGCAAGTTCTAGCATCAACTTTTTTTCTTTATCTCTAAGATGTTTTTTCTCAATACAAGAACTTATTCTTGCATCCAATATGGATTTTTCAAATGGCTTTGTAATGTAATCATCAGCACCAATTTCGATACATCTATAGATACTATTTGTATCATCCATTGAAGAAATCATAATGACAGGTATTTCAAAAAATCTTTTATCATTTTTTATAAACTTTAATACTTCATATCCGTTCATCTCTGGCATAACAATATCAAGTAGTATTACATCGATACCATCCCTGGCCATCGTTAGGCGCAATATAGCATCTTTTCCATTATTTGCGGTAACAACACTATGCCCTTTCTTTGATAATCGCTTGTATAATAAATCTGTATTATTTTTATTATCATCGACCGCCAGAATATTCCCTAATACTTTTGGCTTTTTATCATCTTCGCCTAGCGGGTTAATACTATCCAAAACGTCCTTAACCATTGATAAATTCCCTTGATTAAGATTTTGTTTTCTTATTCCTTTAATATCATCAGAATCAAACAGTGTTATACTGCTAAGCTCTTTTTCCAGCATTTTACCTGATTCTGTTATTTTACTTATATCAGAAACAAAATTATCAATATCTACCTTGTCACTTTCTTCTAATAGAAGCTCTGAATATCCAATAATTGTGTTTAAAGGTGTCCTGAGTGCTACTTCCATCTCTTCTGCTATACTTGAAATAGATTTATCTGGGTCACTAAGGGCTTTATCGTTAAAAATCTCTTCAATCGATGCGAGAATTTCATTACCTGCTTGGTTCAGCTTATTGATGTCGGGGATAAGGCGGTCAAGTCCTTCATCTTCACAATCCTCAATAAGCATTTCACTATACCCTAGGATAGCATTTACAGGATTTTTAAGATTATGACGAGCCTTTCCTAAAAAGGCTTTTTCGGTTCTAGTATCCATTACTAATGTAATGGCAAGTATAAACTATGATAAGAATTCTTTAATCTTTCCCAAAAGTCTCTTGAATTCTATAGGCTTTGTATCATATTCATCTGCACCTGCTTCAAGAGCCTTTTCCCTGTCACCGGCCATGGCATGAGCTGTTAAGACAATTATCGGGATATTCTTTGTTTCATGATCTGCTTTAATAGTAGATGTTGCTTCCCATCCATCCATGACTGGTAGACTAAGATCCATTAAAATAAGGTCTGGAGTTTCGCTTTTTGACATATCAACTCCTATTTTTCCGTCTTCAGCCATTACAACATCAAAGCCTTTTCTTTCTAGCCTTCTAGAAAGCATATCCCTATTCATTTCATTATCTTCAACAATTAGAATTTTTGCCATTATTAACTCCGCACTTGTAGTTTTTTTATTCTTTCACCAATTTCACTCATTAAATCATTTTTACTGTATGAGCCTTTCTGCATAATCGCTTCTACGTTACCCTTGAGTCTACTATGATCATCCTTAGTAAGATCTTTTGCAGTAATAACAACAACCGGAATATCAAGCCATTCTTTATTTTCTCGTAGACGCTCTGCAAATTCAAAACCATCCATTTCAGGCATCATCAAGTCCAGTATAATTAGACCGGGTTTTGTTTCGCTTACTTTCTCTAAGGCTTCCTTGCCATTAACTGCACTTCTTACCTTAAAATCATTTTTCTCTAAACTCTTCCTTAACATTTCTCTTGTAGTCTCATCATCTTCTACTATTAGAATAGTCTGAGAATCAGATTGAATCTGATGATTGCTAAGTATAGTAGACAGCTCTGTCCAATTTACAGGCTTTGTTAAGTAATCAGTTGCTCCGAGAGAATAGCCTATGTCTGGCTCATCTGCCATAGTTAGCATTATTACTGGTATATTTTTAGTCCTTTCATTACCCTGCAATGCTGCCAGCACTTCCCAGCCATCCATTTCTGGCATCATTACATCAAGGGTGATAACATCAGGCATATGCTCAGCAGCTAATTTTAACCCATCTTCTCCTCTCTTTGCCTGCAAAATTGAGAAATCTTGTTTCTCTAAGAATTTCTTCATCATATCCTGGGCATTATCATCATCGTCGATAACAAGGATTGTATAATCATTGTCATGGGCCACATCTGTAATAACCTCAGTATTTTGTTTCTTTTTATCTACCACTACTAGAGGAATGGTTACAGTAAATGTGGTTCCCTTCCCTTCTTCTGATGTTAGATTAATATCTCCACCCATCATTTCGGCAAACATTTTAGTTATGGTCAGTCCAAGGCCAGTGCCACCAAACTTTCTTGTCGTTTTTTCATCCGCCTGTGTAAATGGCTTAAATACCTTATCTACCTGTTCAGCCGACATACCAATACCTGTATCTGCTATTATAAAATCAATTGCATTATCCATAGATACAGAATTAGAAACATGTATTGTGATTGCTCCATCATTAGTGAATTTGGATGAATTACTTAATAAATTGAGCATAATCTGTCTGATCTTTGTGATATCAGCAGTCATTGTTTTTAAATTTGCATCACATTCGATAGTAAGGATATTATTATTTTTTTCAACCAATGGCTTAATGGTTGATTCTATCTCATGCATTACCTTTGGTAAATCAAATTCTTCAATATATAATTCCATTTTCCCTGATTCTACCTTAGACAGATCAAGAATATCATTAATCAAGCCAAGAAGATGTTTTCCTGAATTGTTTATCTTATCTAAATCAGGAATAAAATCTTCATTCTCATCTTCCGCATCTTCCATAAGCATTTCACTATAGCCAATAATTGCATTGAGCGGTGTTCGCAGTTCATGACTCATATTTGCCAGAAAGGTACTTTTTGCCTCGTTTGCAGCCTCGGCTACTTTTTGAGATTCTACCAATTCTGAATTCTTCTCTTCGAGCCTTTGTCTCGCTTCACGGTCTTTTCTTTGACCTTCTTCCTTCAAATGTAAATTAAACTCTCTCTGCTTTAGATATTTGTTTGTAGTGTATCCAGAGAATGAAAACAATAAGAATATAAATCCCCAAAATGGTATAGCAGTGGGTGGATTAGTGTACCATGGACCAACTATTGACAGAAAAATATTTTCAGTTTTAGAATAATTTAAATCTCTATCAATTGATTGAAATTCTATTGCATAATCGCCTGTTTTTTCAGGAAAAAATTCAAATTCATTTGTTTTGATTAATTTGGATTCTTTTTTTCCATCTTTTATAATATTAATAATATACTTTTGTTTTTCTTTTTTGGTATTAAAACTATTAGAATTTAATGTGAAGGTAATTCTAGAATTCTGCTTAAGGCTATACTTTTTCTTAAAAAGCTCATCTAATGAATCAAATGTTCCTTTGGGTGTCTCAACCTGTTCAATATATACAATTGGTGTTTGGCGCTTGGGGACATAGGAGGTAATACCTCTTTCACTTCCAAACCAATATTTATTACCATCAACTGAATATATAGCACCAACTAGATCATCTAGTAAACCATCTCTAGTATCCACGCTATTCCATACATTCCCGTCATAATAGCATACCCCTCCCCCAAAGGTTCCTATCCAAACATTATCAAAATCATCTACATATGCTGTAAAAGTCTCTCCTGCAGTAACTCCATCACTGATTTGATGATGATAAAAATCATTACCATCAAACATTTGCACACCACTTCCATCTAGAGCAAGCCAATAATTATTTTTTGAATCAATTGCCAAGTCCCATATTCTATTGTCTACTAATCCAGTTGACTCATCATAATTTGTGAAAGACTCACCATCATATATTGAGAATCCAGAACCATATGTACTATATATTATTTCATTATTATTTCCTACGTTCACATCAGAATTAGACTCTGGTCTTATCAATCCATTCGACTCATCATATATAATCAATGAATCATTCTTATACATACCTAGACCACGGCTTGTAGCCAACCAAATAGTACCTTCATTATCAAATGCAATATCATCTATTTGGGTATAAGATGGAATTTTCAATATTTCAGTCATATTTTCAATCTTACCATTAGAATATTTTGATATACCTCGACCACTATGCGCAAACCAAATAGAGCCATCATCGGCAAACTCCATTTGTGCTGTGTAATTAATTGGTAGCTCGCTATTATCTTTATTAAAATTTTCAATAATCTTGTCATCATTAAGTTTATATACACCTCCTCGTCCACTCGCTGCCCATAAAAAGCCTTCTCTGTCGAGTGCAATATCTAGGATACCCTGTGTCCAATTATTTGGTATTGGCATTCCTTCGTAGGATGTAATAGTGCGGAAAGAGTTAGGGTCATATAAAAACACACCATTTGCAGAACCTATAAAATAGATTCCATCATTTGACCTACTTATTGATTGAATATTTTCATATGAAAGACCTTCTCCTCCAATAGGAACAATTACCTTTGTTCCATCATTTATCATATTTACAAATCCATAACTCGTACATAACCACAGTCCATTATCATCAATCAAAATATCGCTGATATTCTTTGAAGGTAATCCATTATTAGTTGTATATATGTGAAATTTTGAGCCATCATATTTCAATAAACCACCTTCAGTACCAATCCACATATTACCTGATTCATCTTTTTCTATAACACGTATCACTGATACAGATGGATCTATATTTTGAAGAGTTGTGAGATCAAATGATTTGAATGTTTTTCCATTAAATAAAGAAAGACCACCACCGATTGCTTGAGGGCCACCAGTTTTAGATCTTTGACCGCAGCCTATCCAAATATTATTGCCCACAACATTGATATCTGTAACATAACCGTTACCGAGTCCATGTGTGAAATTATAATTGGTAAAAACATTACCATCAAATATTGACAATCCATCACTAGTTCCAATAAGTAGGTTTCCATCCTTATCCTGCGCTATCGCATTTATTCTGTTGGAAGCTAAACCATCTTTTTTAGTAAAATATTTTATAATTTTTCCGTCCTTCCATTTAATAAGACCTTCTAATCCATAACCAATCCAAATAACTCCGTCGCTATCCTCAAATATTTCTGCAATGTAACCATTGGGCAAACCTTGGTCATAATTATAGCTTTTTACTCGTAGACCATCGTAGACTGATAAACCATTATAGGTTCCCAAATATAATAAATCTTCGCTCGAAACCATTGAAACATGAGCTCCATTACTCAACATTCCATCAAACATAGATATTTTTCCCCAAGAGCCTTTGATTTGATTGGGTATTGTAAAATTAATCTCATGATTTTTCTTAGATTTATTATTTATTTGAATTAAAGTCCTTTTACCTTCTGTTTTATGGTATTCATATTTTTTGTTAGAATAAATTCTAATATGCCAGTTACCATTAGGAGGACGAAATTTGAAATCACCTATTAGTCCTGTGTGCTGAGACCAAAACGCCTCTCCATTATCTGCATTAATTATATCCACCTGGACACCTGGATGATGTGTCTTATTATCTTTAGTAAATACAGTACCAAATATTGATGAACTTTCGGATAAAACTAGTTTTATTTTTTTCTTATCATATTCATTAATCTTTATTTTAGTTGACCATTTATATTTATTAGTTGATAAACCAGCCATTTGATAAAGCCCGGGTAATAACCAATACTTTCTTTTACCATTTTCATCATGGTTAAAAAAACGTAATGTTTTATTATCTTTAATTATCGAACGTACATTAGGAATACCTTTTCCATTTTGGTCAGCTATCTCCAATTCTACTTGACCCATTTTCTCATCATATACAAATAAATTAAATGCTGAAGTATACCGACCTGATGGTTTTCCAATAATAAAAACTGTATTTTTTCCACTATTTAATTTTTTTTCGAAATATCGCTCATCTCCTGATAATTGAGACATTGCTATTTTACCATTGATATATATTGTAGCATCCATATCGTAATCATCATAATAAAAACCACTCATTTGTTCATTCTTACTTTCTATAACACATGCCATAATAAAAGTGCTTTTAAAATCAATTTCACTATACAGTTGGTATAACGATATGGTAACATCATTGAAATTTGAAAGATATAACTCTCTAATTTTATCTTCAGATAAAGTTTGAAAATATTTAATAGGGTCATCTTTTAATAAGCTCATATTCTCATCATTAATATCTATTGTTTTTGCTATAACCCAGTTACTGATTGTCGATTTTTCAGAAGAATTAACCGGTATATCAGTACCATATATATTTGATATAAATAGTAAAATAATAAAAATTAATAATTTGACAATTTTCATAATAATTAACTCTCTATTGTGGTTTTACGACAAAATTCACTAACCGGTTTTCAACATAGATTTCTTTTATAATATCCATCTCTAAAAAGTATTTATCAAAACTATTATCATACTTAATCTGTTCAATTACTTGCTCTTTATCAAGATCTTTTTCAATTTCAATTTGTCCTCGTCTTTTACCATTGAATTGAACAGCGATTGTAATTTTTTCTTCGATAATAAGATTTGAATCATATTCTGGCCAGGCCGTGTTTGAAAGTGGCTCAAACCCGAGCATTTCATTAAGTTCTTCAGATAAGTGTGGTGCAAATG